>Ga0247608_10002526_pt1 | contig 22678 bp, 19 predicted proteins | sample 176DNAGHGlowgp2_FD_193490 | JGI IMG/M metagenome (GOLD analysis project Ga0247608, IMG submission 193490) | Sheep rumen microbial communities from Palmerston North, Manawatu-Wanganui, New Zealand - 1766 DNA GHGlow gp2 | ecosystem: Host-associated > Mammals > Digestive system > Stomach > Rumen ...
TTCGATTCTTCGATAACATCAAGACTCTGTATATCTGCACTATTATAGAAGGGGCGTAATAAGGTGCCACCCGATAATCCGGATGGCACCTTTTTCTGTAGTATATTTAGAACTGATATCTGAGGCCGAGGCTGTAGACACCTTTGACGCCAAAGCCAAACTCGCCGAAGGCCCTGAGGCGGCCACCAACCTCCAAGCCTAAGAGGGTAAGATGGTACATGGGGAGAACTCTTAACTTGTTTTCATCTACCTTAGCACCATCGCCATCAACATCAGCGCCCTTAGTGGACTTGGGGGAAAAGCATACGCCAAACGCCACCTTGGTATAGACGCCGATAAACTCACCCCTCAGGAGGTTAAACTTGGCCGCTGGCAGCAGGGAGAAATAACGTTCTGAATAATCGCCTATCTTCTGACCATTATGTATATTCTGATGGATATCCTTTTTAATACTTACTGCTGTAAAAATACCTCCTACGCTCAACCAGTCGGTAGAACGATGATAGTATTCTAAAGACATGGGGCCAAACTCCCTTTCATGGCCATACACTGCATTCTTAAAATCATAGCAATTAGGATCACAATCGTGATGAAAGAAAAACGAAATGGTAGGATAGCCTGTACTAAAGGCAATTTCATGCTGGGGGGTCTTTTTCTGGGCCTGCATAGAGATGCAAGCCAAAAGTAGAACGCCAAGAATTGTTTGTTTCATTTGTTGAATGTTAATTGGTTTATCTACCACTAAAACAAGAAATAAGCAATTCCTTGCATGGAAGACATGCAATTTATAGTTAATTAACAAAAAAGCGGTTGTCTTTCCCTTACGAGCGCTCCTTGTAGATGACATTATTGGCTCCGCTGGTGATCTTGAGAGCCTCAGGATGCTCCTTGATGAACGAATCGATATGGCGCACACGCTTGTCTTCGAGAATCTCGTCGATGGCAATTAGGATACCCGTCTCCTCAACATCGCCAAAGCCGTAGTTGATAGCTGTACCAAAGAGTTTCATCGTGGGCGAAAGGCTCATGTAGGCATTCACCAATGGGGGAATATTGTAGCCGAGTTTGCGGATCTCAGTGTTCAGCACCTTATAGTCTTCCTTAAAGTTCTTGCCACTGAAGAGCTTCTCCAATTCTGAAGGATCAGTATCCAATTTCAGCGGTTTCATCGGGATAATCAGCTTTTCCTTGTCATCAAAATAGGTCTTCAGGAAGTAGAGAATCATATCGCGACCCTTACGGATATACGAGGGATACATGGTCATCTTGCCAAAGAAGTACTTCACATTGGGCTTGATGACAGTCAGTGCGCCCAATCCGTCCCATAGGTTATCGAGGGCAAAGAGACTCTTGGCACCCATACGCGAACTCTGATAAGGCAGAGCGACAAAGGAGCGTCCGAGTTCAATGGTCCAGGGAGCATAGTCTTTTATGAAGGTCTCTGAGAAGTGGAACATGTGGCTCGTAGCCAGGATGGGCTGACCCTTCTCATCGTACTCCCAGTCCTGTCCCAGCAGATAGCGATAGCCTCCGATGATCTCCTCGGCCTCAGGATTCCAGACAATCAGTTGCTTGTAACAGTTCTCACAAATATCGAATTCATCGATATCCATCGACTTTCCCGTACCTCCACCAGCTTCACGGAAGGCAATCTCGCGAAGGCGTCCAATCTCCTTCATCACGTTAGGTGCATTGTGTGCCGTAATCACGTAAATCTCGTTATGACTCTTGTTGGTCATACGAAGCTGGCGCTCTGGGGTAAGCTCACTCTTGAGAATTTCCTTTTCAATCGGCTGGATAATCTCCTGTTCCATTTCCTCTTTCTATGCTTATAGTTTATAGACTTGATCTTTCACGAATTGTGCCCATTCCATCGGTGTTTTACTCTTGTCGAAGGTCTGCCAAGGGATGGGTTTTCCAATACTGACCTGGAAGGTCTTGTGAACATTTTTGTACATCTCATCGACCAGGAAAAGCATGGCAAGGTTGAATGGCAGACATTTGTCGCTGAAGTTGGCGAGGCGATAAAAGAATTTGGAGTTCTGGCCACTGAAGTGGATGGGCACCACATCGCGCTGATATTCCACACTCTTCGAGATGAAGGTCTTCGACCAGGGAATGTCACAAATCACACCGTTTTGCTTGCGAGAACAGAGTCCTGCAGGAAACATCAGCATGTGATTATCGCTCTCAAAACCTGCCTTCACCATCGCAGGGAAGTTACGGCTCTGGCCTCCTGTCTTGTTGATGGGAATACAGACTGGAGCCAATCCTGGCAGGTTCATCAGCAAGTCGTTGACCAGATAGCGGAAACGCCCGTCGTAGTGGCGTCCGATAATAGCTCCCAGAGCCACACCGTCTTCTCCGCCAAGGGGATGGTTGCTGACAAAGGTATAGAACTTTCCGTCCTGAGGATCAGGCAGATTCTCCTTCCCTTCTATCTCAAGTGTCATATCGAGGTACTTGACACATTCCTCCAGCCACTCGACACCCGATTTGTCGCGATTCTCCCAAAGAAAGGCGTTCACATCGTCCTGATGGGCAATACGCTTTAGCCAGCCCACGAGAGGCCGGGGGATATACTTTGCCTTACTGCCCATCTTGCTTTTTAAGATCTGATCAATATCGATGGTCTTCTCTGTAACAATTGCCATTTTCTCTACAAAAACACTAACGTGGTGCAAAAATAGCACATTTCTTTCAATAATGAGCATAAAATGACGAAAAATCTTTCTTTTTAAAAGTATTTTGTACACAACGGCCACTTTTTGACGACCAATCTATCACAAATTAACCTTAAAAAACACTTCTTTTGTCATCCTAACGGAAGGAGGCAAATCAATAAATAAAGTTAAAATTGAAAAAAAGTGGGGAAAAGTGGCGGAAAGTGGGGAAATTTATCTATCTTTGTAACCGATTTAAAATATAAAGATGTACGTATGCGTTTTTTAGGGAATATAGAAGCAAAAACCGACACGAAGGGAAGAGCCTTTCTGCCAGCCGTTTTCCGCAAGGTGCTCCAGGCATCTGGCGAGGAGAATCTGGTGCTGAGAAAGGATGTTTTCCAGAAATGCCTGGTCATCTATCCCGAAAGCGTATGGAATGAACGCCTCGATCAGCTCAAGCAGCAGTTGCGCCCTTGGAAGCAGGCTCATCAGCAGATGTTCCGACAGTTTGTTTCGGAAGCGGAAGTGGTGACACTCGACGGCAACGGGCGATTCCTGATTTCCAAGCGTCTACAGAAAATAGCAGAAATTGACCAGGACATCCAGTTTATCGGCATGGACGACACTATAGAAATATGGTCGCCCACGAATCTGGAGAAGACCCTAAAGACCGATGAAGAATTCGGTACTGAATTTGAAGACATCATGAACGTCGAAGACAACCGATGACCACCGCCGAGACATATCACATTCCAGTACTCCTTCAGGAGAGCATCGACGGGCTTGATATCAAGCCCGATGGTGTTTATGTAGACGTTACCTTCGGTGGCGGCGGGCACAGTAGGGAGATACTGCGCAGACTCGGAAAGAAAGGCCATCTGTACAGCTTCGATCAGGACGAAGACGCAGAGCAGAACATCGTTGACGACGAGCGGTTTACCTTCGTCAGAAGCAACTTCAGATACCTGAAGAACTGGATGCGCTACTATGATGTGGATCATATCGACGGACTGTTAGCCGACCTGGGGGTTTCAAGTCACCACTTTGACGATGAGACCCGCGGTTTCTCGTTCCGCTTCGACGCACCGCTCGACATGCGGATGAACAAACGGGCTGGCATGACGGCAGCGGAGATCCTGAAGACCTATGATGAAGAGCAGCTGTCGGACATCTTCTATCTCTACGGAGAGTTGAAGAATGCACGGAAAATAGCCTCGGCCATCGTGAAGGTGCGCAATGAGCAGCCCATAGAGACCACAGGCGACCTGATCAAGGCCACGGAAAAGCTGTTTCAGCGGGAGCGCGAGAAGAAGGAGATGGCTAAAATGTTCCAAGCCCTGCGCATTGAGGTGAACCACGAGATGACAGCCCTGAAAGAGATGCTTAACGGCGCAAAAGACGTCCTGGGCGAAGGCGGCAGACTGTCGGTGATCACCTATCACTCGTTAGAAGACCGTATTGTGAAGAATTTCATGAAGGCCGGCAATGCCGAAGGGAAGGTCAAGCAGGATTTCTTCGGAAGGACAGAGGCCCCTTTCCGGGCCATCAGCAACAAGGTCATCGTACCGAGTGATGAGGAACAGCAGCAGAACCCGCGTAGCCGGAGTGCAAAATTGAGAATTGCAGAAAGAGTTGAGATTGAAGAAAAATAGATATGAGTAAGACTGACGATATAAAACTGGAAATCCAGGATGGCATCGAGGAAGAGCCTGCCGTCAAGAAGGAGGAACATGACCTGATGGACGAGGCCGCCGAGATGAAAGAGCAGGCCAGGAAGACCATCCAGCTGATTAAGGAGAAAGCCAAGGAGGAAGACCCCAAGCTGACATCGACGATGACACTGAGGACGATCCTGGGTGGCGACTTCCTGACAGCTGATATGGTGCGACGTCAGATCTGGCTCTTTGTACTGATGGTGATCTTCACCATCCTCTACGTCGCCTTCAGATACCAGTGTCAACAGGATATGATTGCCATCGACAAACTGGAAAAGGAAGTGCTCGACGCCAAGTACAAGGCCCTATCCAGCTCCAGCACCCTCACGGAGAAATGTCGTGAGAGCCATGTGCTCGAAGCCCTGAAACAGAACAAGGACAGTCTGCTTCACATCGCAGATCAGCCACCTTATATAATATATATAGAGGAATGAGCAAGTTTAAGAGCGACAAAGTAATGCCTCGCTACTTTGCTATTGCAGTAGTCATGACATTGATTGGTTTTGCCATCATAGGCAAGGCCATGTACATCATGACTGCCAAGAAGCAGTATTGGAGCGATGTGGCTGCCCGTCTGAAGCGCGATAGTGTCATCGTGAAGCCTAACCGTGGCAATATCCTCAGCAGCGATGGTCAGCTGATGGCCAGCAGCATCCCCGAATATAAGATATACATGGACTTCCAGGCTGGTACTGACGACTCGTTAGGCCAGGCCCGTCACGACTCCATCTGGGAGGTGGAGATAGACAGCATCTGCGACGGTCTGAACAAGATCTTCCCCAAGAAAACAGCGGCAGAGTTCAAAGCCCACCTGCTCGAAGGCAAACAGAAAGTGCTGAAAAACGGTTCTGTAGGTGCCCGTCACTGGGCTATCTGGCCTCGCCGTATCGACTATAACACCTTCTGTGAAGTGCGAATGCTGCCTATCTTCAAGGAGCGCACCTATAAGGGTGGCTTCCACTGGGAGGAGTTTAATGCCCGTCGTAAGCCCTTCACCACCCTCGCCCGCCGCACCATCGGCGACCTCTATGGCGAGATCGACAGTGCGAAGAACGGTCTGGAGTTGGCCTTCGACAAGGAGTTGCGCGGTACCAACGGACTCATGCATCGCAGAAAGGTGCTTCAGAAATATCTGGACATTCCTGTACTGGCTCCCATCGACGGTTGTGACATTGTGACCACCATCGACGTAGGTATGCAAGACTTGGCTGAACGTGCCCTGATTGAGGAGTTGAAAGACCCTCAGGTAAATGGCGAGATGGGTGTGGCCATCCTGATGGAGGTGAAGACTGGCGACGTGAAGGCTATTGTAAACATGCAGCGTGCTGCCGACGGCGAATATTATGAGATGGTAAACAATGCCGTCAGCTTCCGTTGTGAGCCTGGTTCAGTTTTCAAAGTGGCCTCTTTCCTTGTAGCTCTCGACGACGGCGTGGCTGACACCAGCCTCGTGATTCATACGGGTAGCGGTGTGATGGAGATGCACGGCAGACTGATGAAAGATCACAACTGGCGCCGTGGCGGTTATCAGGATATCAACATGGCCCGAGCCCTGGAAGTGAGTTCTAACATCGGTGTCAGCTGGGTCATCGATAAGTTCTATGGTGCCAATCCCACGAAATATGTACAGGGCCTCTACCGTGTAGGCATCCACGAGGATCTGAAACTGCCTATCCAAGGCTACCATCCTCCCTATATCCGTATGCCGGACACCAAGACCACCGACCGTGCCAAGTACTGGAGTAAGACCACCCTGCCCTGGATGAGTATTGGCTATGAGACACAGATTGCCCCCATCAACACGGTGGCTTTCTATAATGCCATTGCCAACAACGGTAGGATGATGCAGCCACGCTTCGTGAAGCAGCTCGTAAAGAACGGCGAGGTGGTGAAGGAATATGAACCCGTAGTGCTCAAAGAGCGGATTGCCAAGCCTCAGGCCATCAAGACGATGCAGACCATTTTGGAACATGTCGTCAGCCAAGGTCTTGGCAGGAAGGCAGGATCCAAATCGTTCAAGGTGGCTGGTAAGACAGGTACGGCCCAGGTGGCTGACCAGCACGGCAGCTACCACTCGGGAACCACCCGCTACTGGCTCTCGTTTGCAGGTTATTTCCCTGCTGACAATCCTAAATATACCTGTATCGTCTGCATCAAGAAGTCGGGACTGCCCGCTTCTGGCGGTGGCATGAGCGGTGTTGTGTTCCATCATATTGCAGAGGGTGTGATGGCCCAGAACCTGAAACGCAGCGTAGATGATGCCCATGACGAGACCTCCGTGATGACACCTGAAGTCAAGGGAGGCGACATCGCCGCCTCAGACTATGTGCTCAGACAACTTGGTGTCAAGGCAGGCAACAGCATCGACGAACAAAAAACCTCGAAAGGCATCGTGCCTAACGTGCTGGGCATGGGAGCCCGCGACGCTGTCTACCAGTTGGAAGTCCGAGGCGTAAAGGCCAGGTTAAGGGGCAGAGGCCGTGTGAAGTCACAGAGCATCTATGCGGGAACAGCCATTAAACAGGGAATGGTGTGCGACTTAGTATTGGAATAATCTATAATAAGGAATAAGATATGAAACTGAACGAACTGCTCAAAAATGTAGAAGTACTCAACATCCTCGGTGATGCGGACATCGAGATTACGGGTGTCAACATTGATTCCCGCCGCATCGAGGCAGGACATCTGTTCGTGGCCATCCCTGGTACGCAGACCGACGGCCACAAGTTCATTCCCAAAGCCATCGAACAGGGAGCGGTAGCCGTCTTGTGCGAATACTTCCCTAACAGACGTGAACCGGGTATCACCTATATCGCCGTAGAGTCGACGGAAGACTGGGTGGGTGAGGTTGCTACACAGTTCTATGGCGATCCATCACGCCAACTGAAGTTGGTTGGTGTGACAGGTACGAACGGTAAGACCACCATCGCCACCTTATTATATAATATGTTCCGCCAGTTCGGCCACAAGTGCGGTCTGCTCTCTACCGTCTGCAACTATATCGAGGGTGAGGCAATCCCTGCAGACCACACCACTCCCGACCCCATAGAACTGAACCGTCTGCTGGCCCAGATGGTGGAAGCCGGCTGCGAATATGCCTTCATGGAGTGTTCAAGTCACGCCATTGCCCAGAAACGTATTGGCGGACTGAGATTTACTGGTGGACTCTTCACCAATCTGACCCGTGATCATCTGGACTACCACGGCACGTTCGAGAACTACCGTGATGCCAAGAAAGCTTTCTTCGACGGACTCGACAAGGATGCCTTTGCCATCACCAATGCAGATGACAAGAACGGCATGGTGATGGTGCAGAACTGCCGCGCTCAGATCAAGACCTACTCTACCCGCACGATGGCCGACTTCAAGGCCAAGATCATCGAATGTCATTTCGAGGGTATGTATCTCGAAATCGATGGCAGGGAGGTCGGCGTACAGTTTATCGGTAAGTTCAATGTCAGCAACCTGCTCGCCGTCTACGGAGCTGCCGTCATGTTGGGTAAGAAGCCCGAGGATATACTCGTTATCCTGAGTACACTGAAGAGTGTCAACGGACGACTGGAACCCATCCATTCACCTGAAGGCTACACCGCCATTGTGGACTATGCCCACACCCCCGATGCACTGGAGAATGTGCTGAACGCCATCCATGAAGTGCTCGATGGCAAGGGAAAGGTTATTACCGTCTGTGGTGCTGGTGGCAACCGCGACAAAGGCAAGCGCCCGCTGATGGCACAAGAGGCCGTGAAGCAGAGCGACAAAGTGATTATCACCAGCGACAACCCCCGTTTCGAGGAACCGCAGGATATCATTGATGATATGTTGGCTGGTCTGGATGCCAAGCAGATGAAAAAGGTTGTCAGCATCGTCGACCGTCGCGAGGCCATCCGTACCGCTTGTATGATGGCTGAAAAGGGTGACGTTATCCTCATTGCCGGCAAGGGGCATGAGGACTATCAGGAGATTCAGGGTGTAAAACACCACTTTGATGACAAGGAAGTGGTAAGAGACATTTTTGGTATTTAGAAGTTTAAAGAGTTATGCTATACTACATCTTCCGTTTTTTAGAGCAGTATGATATTCCGGGAGCGCACATGTGGAGCTACATCTCCTTCCGTGCGCTGCTGACGCTGATTCTCGCCCTGCTGATCTCTGCCTGGTTTGGTGAGAAGTTCATACGATGGATGAAACGTAAGAAGATCTTCGAAACGGAGCGCGACCCGGCAATCGATCCATTTGGAGTTGAGAAGAAAGGTGTGCCGACGATGGGTGGTATCATCATCATCGTCAGTATCCTGATTCCTGTCATTCTGCTTTGCCGAATGCGAAACATCTACATCATCCTCATGATTATCACCACGGTATGGCTGGGATTCCTCGGATTCCTCGATGACTATATCAAGATATTCAAACGCAACAAGGACGGACTGAAGGGCAAGTACAAGATTGTGGGACAGGTGAGCATCGGCTTCATCGTGGGTCTGACACTTTGGCTGAGTCCCGATGTCGTCGTCAGGGAGAACATCAACGTTTCGCAACAAAACCAGGAGATTGTCGTTAAACACAAGAAGGAAGCCGTGAAGTCCCTGCAGACCACCATTCCCTTCATCAAGAACCACAACCTGAACTACTCAGACGTGATGGGTTTTTTAGGCCAATATAAGGTTGCCGCCGGATGGATGCTCTTCGTCTTTGTCACCATCTTCGCTGTGACAGGCGTTTCCAATGGCGCCAACCTCAACGACGGCATGGATGGTATGTGTGCAGGCAACTCTGCCATCGTGGGCGTTGCATTAGGCATACTCGCCTATGTGTCGTCGCACATCGGCTATGCCTCGTATTTCGACATCATGTATATCCCCCACTCTGAGGAACTGGTGGTGTTCCTTTGTGCATTCGTTGGTGCCATGATCGGTTTCCTGTGGTACAATGCTTTCCCCGCCCAGGTATTTATGGGCGATACGGGTTCACTGACCATCGGCGGCATCATCGGTGTGTGTGCCGTCATCATCCATAAGGAGCTGTTACTCCCGATTCTCTGCGGTATCTTCTTCGTAGAGAGTCTGAGCGTTATCATACAGACCCAGTGGTTTAAGATCCAGAAGCGGAAAGGCAAGCGGGTACGTGTGTTCCGTGCCACACCTATTCACGACAACTTCCGGAAACTGGATTCACAGCTCGACGCTACCAGTACTTATATTCTTAAAGGATGGCCCCACCGTCCGTTCCACGAGTCAAAGATCACCATCCGCTTCTGGATTACATCCATTATCCTAGCGGCTTTGGCCATCATAACATTAAAGATGAGATAAAAAGAAAGATGAAAAGAATCGTTATATTAGGAGCAGGAGAGAGCGGCGCTGGTGCAGCCGTACTTGCCAAGAAAGAAGGCTTCGACGTGTTTGTATCAGACATGTCGAAGATTGCCGACAAATACAAGAAACAGTTGAATGACCATCAGATTGAATGGGAAGAGGGACATCATAGCGAGGAGAAAATCCTCAATGCCGATGAGATTATCAAGAGCCCCGGCATCCCCGACACCGCTCCCATGATACAGAAGGTCAAGGAGAAAGGTATCCATATTATCAGCGAGATTGAGTTTGCCGGCCGTTACACACAGTCTAAGATGGTATGTATCACAGGCTCAAATGGTAAGACCACTACCACCTCGCTCATCTACCACATCTTCAAGGATGCAGGCTACGACGTGGGACTGGCCGGTAACATCGGTAACTCACTCGCCCTCCAGGTGGCAGAGGATCCACACGAATACTACGTCATCGAACTCAGTTCATTCCAATTGGACAACATGTACGACTTCCGTGCCGACATCGCCATCCTGTTGAACATCACCCCCGACCATCTGGACCGCTACAACTTCAAGATGCAGAACTATGTGGACTCCAAGATGCGTATCATCCAGAACCAGACACCCAAGGATGCCTTCATCTACTGGGCCGACGATCCCATCATCAAACGGGAACTGGAGAAATACGACATTAAGTCCATACAATACCCCTTCTCTGAGCTGAAGGAGAAAGGTGTCATCGGCTATATCGAGGAAGGCCAGTACAAGATTGAAGAGCCAGAGCCATTCAACATGGAACAGGAGAGTCTCAGTCTCACTGGTAAACATAATATCTACAATTCGCTGGCAGCCGGTATTGCAGCCAACATCGCAGGTATCAAGAAAGAAGAGATCCGCAAGTGCCTCAGCGACTTCCCCGGTGTGGAGCACCGTCTGGAGAAGGTCTGCATGGTTCGTGGCGTGCAATATATCAACGACTCTAAAGCCACGAATGTCGACGCCTGCTGGTATGCACTGGAGGCCATGAAGACTAAGGTCATCCTCATCATCGGCGGCAAGGACAAGGGCAATGACTACAGCCCCATCAAGCCGTTGGTGAAGGAGAAATGCTCTGGTCTGGTGTATCTCGGTGCCGACAACCAGAAGCTGCACGACAACTTCGACGGCATGGGCATCCCTGTCCGCGACACCCACTCTATGAAGGAGTGTATCGAGGCCTGTTACGAGATGGCCCAGCCCGGAGAGACCGTTCTGCTCAGCCCATGCTGCGCCTCCTTCGACCTCTTCAAGAATATGGAGGACCGTGGTGAACAATTCAAGGAATTGGTAAGAAACCTATAAGATATGAACAAAAGGATAGGTAACATCTTCAAAGGAGACAAGGTCATCTGGATGGTATTCTTCTTCCTCTGTATGATCAGCATCGTCGAGGTCTTTTCGGCCTCGAGCAACCTGACATACAAGAGTCAGAACTATATCGGGCCGATTGCGTTCCACACGGTCACCATTATCATTGGCGTCATCGTGGCTGTGGTCACCCTGAACGTCCCGTGCCGTTACTTCAAGTTGATGACACCTTTCCTACTGGTAATCTCAGGCTTTACACTACTCTGGGTACTCATTGGCGGAGAGTCCATCAATGGTGCCAACCGCGTTATCTCCCTCCCCGGCGGCATCACCTTCCAGCCCTCAGAGATTGCAAAGGGCACGATGGTGCTCATCACGGCACAGATTCTCAGTGCCATGCAACGGGAGGAGGGTGCCGACAAGAAGGCCTTCAAATATATCCTCTGGATTGTTGTTCCGACGGCAGCCCTTATCGGCATCGAGAACCTGTCGACAGCAGCCCTGCTCTTTGCAGTCATCTTCCTGATGATGTTCATTGGTCGCGTGCCGATGATCCAGATGGGAAAGTTGGTGGGAGCCTGTGCTGTCCTTGTAGCCGTATTCCTGACCTTGGTACTCACTTTGGGAAGTATCGGGGAGAGTCAGGAGAGCAGTGAGCAGACGACAGAAGCAGTCAGTGGGGAGACAGATACGAAAGTCATCAAGGGCGGCGGCGTCTTCCACCGTTTTGTGACCTGGCGCAACCGTATCGTCAAACACCTCGACAAGAAGGACATCTCTCCAGATAAATACGATCTTGATAAAGATGCCCAAGTGGCTCACGCCAACATTGCCATCGTGTCGAGCAACATCATCGGCAAGGGCCCAGGCCAATCGGTTGAACGAGACTTCCTTTCACAGGCCTTCTCCGACTTTATCTTTGCCATTGTCATCGAGGAATTGGGCATCATCGGAGCCTCGTTTGTAGTGCTGCTCTATATTGTGCTGCTTTACAGGACGGCCCGTATTGCCAGCCGTTGCGAGAATAATTTCCCGGCTTTCTTGGTAATGGGCCTGGCCTTGCTACTCGTAGTCCAGGCAGTCTTCAACATGCTGGTGGCAGTAGGCATCGCCCCTGTGACGGGACAACCGCTGCCTCTGATCAGTAAAGGTGGTACCTCAACCATCATCAACTGCGCCTACATTGGTGCAATCTTAAGTGTTAGTCGCTCAGCGAAAAAAAGAGAGCAAAAAATGGCGCTAAAAGAAATTTAATTTGTAATTTTGCACCCTCATATATAAATAAGGTATGGAAAAAGAGTTGAGAGTCATCATTAGCGGAGGCGGCACAGGAGGTCATATCTTCCCTGCTGTCAGTATTGCAAATGCAATCAAGGCACTACGTCCGGATGCAAAAATCCTTTTCGTCGGTGCCTTGGGACGTATGGAGATGCAACGCGTTCCTGCAGCGGGTTATGAGATCAAAGGCCTGCCCATCTGTGGCTTCGACCGCAAGAACCTGCTGAAGAACTTCAAGGTGCTCTATAAGATCTGGAAGAGCCAACGGATGGCCAAACAGATTATCAAGGACTTTCAGCCACAGGTCGCTGTGGGTGTGGGTGGCTATGCCAGTGGTCCCACACTGAACAAGGCTGCAGCGATGGGTATTCCCTGCCTGATCCAGGAGCAAAACTCCTATGCCGGTGTTACAAACAAGCTCCTTGCCAAGAAAGCCGAGAAGATTTGTGTGGCATACGAAGGCATGGAACGTTTCTTCCCTGCCGAGAAGATTATCCTGACAGGAAACCCTGTCCGCCAGGCATTGCTCGACACAACCATCTCTCGTGAGGATGCCATCAAGAGCTTCGGTCTGGACCCGACCAAAAAGACCATACTGCTCGTAGGTGGCAGTCTGGGGGCCAGGACCATCAACGAGAGTGTATTACAGCATCTCGACCTTGTCAGATCATCCGATGTACAGTTCATCTGGCAGACGGGCAAATACTACAGTGCCGCTATCGCTGAACAGTTGAAGGGTCAGGACATCCCCAACCTGAAGGTGACCGACTTCATCTCCGATATGGGTGCTGCTTATAAGGCCGCCGATCTCGTTATCAGCCGTGCTGGAGCGAGCAGTATCTCTGAGTTCTGCCTGATCGGCAAGCCCGTCATCCTCGTACCCAGTCCGAATGTGGCAGAAGACCACCAGACCAAGAATGCACTTGCCCTCTCCACACGCAGCGCAGCCATCTACGTGAAGGATGCCGAGGCCCCCGCCACACTATTGGAACTGGCCGTCAAGACCGTCAACGACGAAGCCAAGCTGAAGTCGCTCAGTGAGAATGTCCTGAAGCTGGCTCTCCCCGACTCGGCAGATATTATCGCAAAAGAAGTAATCAAATTAGCACAATGAATACAGAAGATATCAAAGCAGTCTATTTCGTAGGAGCCGGTGGCATCGGCATGAGTGCCATCGCCCGCTACTTCCTCAAGAAAGGACATGTCGTGGCCGGCTATGATAAGACCCCCTCAGATCTGACACGCCAGCTTGAGAAAGAGGGCATGCTCATTCATTATGAGGAGGATATAGAGCAGATTCCCTTTGCCTGCAAGCAGAGCAAGTCATGCCTCGTCATTTATACACCGGCCATCCCGGCAGAACACAAAGAACTCGTCTTCTTCCGTGAGAACGGCTTTGAGATCCAGAAACGCGCCCAGGTTCTCGGAACCCTGACGCAAGCCCATAAGGGACTCTGTGTGGCTGGTACCCATGGTAAGACAACCACATCAACCATGTGTGCCCATATCATGCACCAAAGCCATCTCGACTGCAACGCCTTCCTCGGTGGTATCTCGAAGAACTATGGCACCAACTATATCCTCTCCGACTCCGACTTCGTGGTCATCGAGGCCGATGAGTTCGACCGTTCTTTCCACTGGCTGCGTCCCTGGATGAGCGTCATCACCAGCACGGACCCCGACCACCTTGACATTTATGGTACGAAGGAGGCTTATCTGGAGAGTTTCCGCCACTATTCGGAATTGATCCAGTCGGGCGGTGCTTTGATTATCCACCGCGACTTAGAGATGAAAGAACATCTGCAGGAGGGTGTCCGCCGTTATGACTATAGTCTCAACGAGGGCGATTTCCATGCAGAGAACATCCGTATTGAGAATGGTGAGATCACCTTCGATTTCATCTCGCCGATTGAGAATGTCAAGAATGTGCAGCTCGGACAGCCCATTCCCATCAACATTGAAAACGGCATCGCCGCCATGGCAATGGCACAACTCAACGGTTGTACGGCTGAGGAGCTCAAATACGGTATGCAGACCTACGGTGGCGTGGACCGTCGCTTCGACTTCAAGATCAAGACCGACAAGCTGGTCTTCCTCAGCGATTATGCCCACCACCCGAAAGAGATCTACCAGAGTGCTAAGAGCATCCGTGAATTGTATAAGGACAAGCATATCACGGCCATCTTCCAGCCACACCTCTATACCCGCACCCGCGACTTCTATAAAGATTTCGCCGACGCGCTGAGCCAGCTCGACGAGGTGGTGCTCACCGAGATCTACCCAGCCCGTGAGGCACCTATCGAGGGTGTCACCTCACAACTCATCTTCGACAACCTGAAGCCGGGCGTGAAGAAAGAGATGATCCAGAAGGATAAGGTACTGGACTATGTCAAGACCCACCAGTTCGAGGTGCTGATCGTTCTCGGTGCTGGCGACCTCGACAATCAGGTTCCACAGATTACCAAGATATTAAACAGTAAATAGTCAAACAAAGAAATATGCCGGCCATCAACTGGAAGAAAACCGCCATCGTTGTCTGCGACATACTTGTCGCCGCCTACCTGCTGCTCGCCATCACCGCGTTTAACAAACCCGGTGCAAAGGAGACGCATTGCACGGAGGTGAAGATCAATATCGAGAAAAGCGAGGTGGAAGGCTTCCTGAATGTCGGCGAAATCAAGCGCATCCTGTCGCAAGAGCATGCCTACCCGCTTTCTCAGCCTATGGAGGCCATCAGTTCCAGAAAGATTGAGGAGTGCTTACAGAAAAGCCCCTTCGTGGAAAAGGCGGAATGCCATAAGACCCAGAGCGGACATGTCTGCATCAGCATCAAGCAGCGCACCCCTGTGGTGCGCGTTATGCCCGACAACGGTGAGAGCTATTACATCGACTCACAGGGTAACTTCATGCCGGAGAACCGTTATGTGACAGATCTTCTCATCGCCACAGGAACCATCTCCCGCAAGTATGCCCAGAGCAGGCTGACGCCGGTTGCAAAGACCATCATGCAGGACGACTTCTGGAAGAACCAGATTGTTCAGATTAACGTCCTCCCCAATGGCACTATAGAACTGGTACCACGGGTTGGCGACCATATCATTTATCTGGGAAGTCCCACCATGATTGAACAGAAGCTGGAGCGCACACGTAAGTTCTACCTCTATGGTCTCAACAAGGCGGGATGGAACAAATACTCATATATCAACGTAGAATTCAGTAATCAGATTATCTGCATAAAAAGGAAGAATCATTAATAATAAATATATCAGATGATGGCAGCAAAGGAATTTATCGTAGCAATCGAACTCGGCTCATCCAAAATGACCGGTATCGCGGGACAGAAGAACCTCGACGGGAGTATCAACGTACTCGCCGTCGTCAAGGAGCCCTCTTCCTCGTTCATCCGCAAGGGAGTGGTCTACAACATTGACAAGACCGCTCAATGCCTTACCAGTATCATCAAGAAACTGGAAAATCAACTCAAGACAGGGATTACTCAGGTTTATGTGGGTGTTGGCGGACAGTCTATCCGCAGTGTGAAGAATGTCGTCTCCAAAGACCTGCCCACAGAGACCATCATCTCCCAGGATATGGTTATCGAACTGATGGATGCCAACCGTAACATGACCTATCAGGATCAGGAAATCCTCGATGCTGCCGTTCAAGAATACAAAGTAGGCTCACAGTTCCAGCTCGACCCTGTCGGCATTCAGGCCAACCGTCTGGAGGGACACTTCCTGAATATCCTGGAGCGCAAGTCCTTCTATCGCAACCTCAACAAATGCTTTGAGACGGCAGGCATCAATGTGGCAGAGATGTATCTCGCTCCCCTGGCCCTCGCCGACAGTGTACTGACGGAAACGGAGAAGCGCTCAGGCTGTGCCCTCGTCGACATCGGTGCCGATACGACCACCGTGTCTGTCTATAGCAAGAATATCCTGCGCCATCTGGCCGTCATCCCCTTAGGCAGCAACAATATCACAAAGGATATTGCCACCCTGCAGATGGAAGACAGTGATGCAGAGCGTATGAAACTCAAATACGGCTCTGCCTACACCGACAACAACGATATCGACAACGACTTGAAATACTCCATCGACTCTGAGCGTCAGATAGAGAGTCGCAAATTCATTGAGATCGTTGAAGGTCGCATGGAGGAGATTATCGAAAACGTCTGGTATCAGATTCCTTCAGAATACTACGATAAGCTGTTGGGTGGTATCATCCTCACTGGCGGTGGTTCAAACATGAAGAATATCGAGAAAGCGTTCATCAACCACACCCATGTGGATAAGATACGCATCGCCAAGTCCATTACCCACACCATCAATACTACCAATGAAGAGATTAAGGCTAAGAATGGTATGTTGAATACGGTACTCGGACTGCTGGTAAAGGGCGACATCAACTGTGCCGGTAGCGCCATCAATCCCAACGGCGACCTGTTCAGCAGCCAGAAGCAGCCTGTCCATCCCACAAACGAGCAGCGCCCTGCCCGTCAGGCTACCGACATCCCCGCTGGCGTCATTCGCACAGAGGCCGAGAAGCAGAAGGCTGAGGAGGAGAAGCGTCGCCAGCAGGAGGAAGAGGAGCGCATCAAGCGTGAGGAGGAACTCAAGAAGAAAGAGGAGGAAGAGCGCATCCGTAAGGAGAATAGCACTTGGAATAAACTGAAGAAAGGCATTCTCAAATTTGGCAAGTCGATAGTAGAAGAAGAATAAAAAAGGAAGAAGATTATGGAGAACAATATGAATATGGATATCCTGGACTTCGGAGCACCGGAGAAGGAGCACAGCATCATCAAGGTGATTGGTGTTGGCGGCGGTGGCGGTAATGCCGTTAACCACATGTACCGTGAGGGCATTCACGATGTCACATTCGTGCTATGCAACACGGATAACCAGGCACTCAACGACTCACCTGTACCCGTTCACCTCCAGCTTGGCAAGGAGGGTCTTGGTGCAGGCAACAAACCCGAGAAGGCCCGTGCAGCAGCCGAAGAAAGCATTGAGGACATCCGTGAGATGCTCAACGACGGCACGCGCATGGCTTTCATCACTGCCGGTATGGGCGGCGGTACTGGTACTGGTGCAGCACCAGTCATTGCCCGCGTATCAAAGGAGCTGGGTATTCTGACCGTTGGTATCGTCACCATCCCCTTCCGTTTCGAAGGCGACCGTAAGATAGACCAGGCCCTCGACGGCGTGGAGGAGATGCAGAAGCATGTCGATGCCCTGTTGGTGATCAACAATGAGCGTCTGCGCGAGATTTATCCAGAGCTCTCCGTGCTCGATGCTTTCGGCAAGGCCGATGACACACTGAGTGTCGCCGCCAAGTCGATTGCAGAGATTATCACCGTCCATGGCCTTATCAACCTCGACTTCAACGATGTGAAGACCGTACTGAAGGATGGTGGCGTTGCCATCATGTCGACAGGCTATGGCGAGGGCGAGGGCCGTGTGAAGAAGGCCATCGAGGATGCCCTGAACTCACCGTTGCTCAACGACAACGATATCTTCAACTCGAAGAAGATCCTGCTCTCCATCTCGTTTGCTGGTTCGAAGGACGGACAGCAGTCACTGATGATGGAGGAGATGAACGACGTGAACGACTTCATGGCAAAGTTCGGCAACGACTTCGAAATCAAGTGGGGTCTGGCCACCGACATCGAACTGGGCAAGAAGGTGAAGGTCACCATCCTCGCCACCGGTTTTGGTATCGAGAGTATCGACGGCATGGGCAACCATCTGAAGAAGCAGAGCCAGGAAGAACTGAACCGTATTGCTGCAGAACAGGAGAAGGCAGCAGAGCGCCAGGACCGTCGCAACCGCTACTATGGCAGCGAAGGTACGACCAAGCGCTACAAGCGTCGTCCGAATATCTACCTCTTCCGTCCGGAAGACCTCGACAATGACGATGTGATCTCTGCCGTTGAGCAGACGCCCACCTACAAGCGTACCCGTGAGATTCTCGACAGCATCAACAGTCAGGCTTGTGGCGAAACGACGACAGACGATCCTGAAGAGAATTATTCCGCTCCGGAAAATGCCATCCAGGGAACGATCAAGTTTGAGTAATCACTGATATAATTCCTGAAGCACACCAACCGACTTCATCTCCGGGAAATCCGGCAGGTGAAGTCGGTAATATGTTAACGACACCTCTAAGAGCCTGTTGCGCTCCTCATGCGACATCTTGAAAAGATGCATCGTCGAATAGTCCATACGCATCATCAGCTGCACCTTCTGTGCCTCCTCTGGATGCAGGAAGTCACGATGGACAGGCGGTGACGGGAGAAAAACGCTCTCCCGCAGGTCGAAATAGTCGCCGGCCTCGTAATCGTCCAGATTCGGATAGAATCCCAGGAATCGCGAAAGCCTCATCAGAAACACCAGATGGAAATTGGCATAATGCCCGTCCTGTCCGTCAAGCCAGAGGATACTGCTCTCCATATAGTCATACAGCAACTCGTTACGCTGTTCGGAACGGAGCGCATAATACAGGAACTCAGCCACAAACAGCGAGATAGACAACTTATGCGGATTGAAGGGGATGGAGAGAAAGGGGGCTGCCAGACGGACGTCCGACAACTTCTGCAACTGCACCTTCTGACGCACGTCGACCTCAATCTCCAAGAGCGTCAACGGCTGAAACAGCTGTTTCTTCACTTTGGCCTTCGACGACTTCGGTATATTAACGATAAACGACAGTCTACCGTAGCTTCTGGTGAACATATCCACAATGAGACGTGTCTCACCATACTTAAGTGAATGGAGCACAATGGCCTGGGTTTTCGTCAACATACGGATGCAAAGATACGATAAACATTGAACATTGAACATTGAATATTAAACTTTTTTAGTGCGCAACAGTTAATAATCCTTAAATGTGGTCATAATATTCATTTTTCAATGTTCAATGTTCAATAAAATTTGTACCTTTGCACCCGCTAAAAAAGGCAATGGTCCGTTCGTCTATCGGTTAGGACGAGAGATTTTCATTCTCTAAAGAGGAGTTCGACTCTCCTACGGACTACCAAATTAAATCTGCCATCTGCACTGCCAGGTGCTACTGAAGATCTTCAGGAACGGTGACAGAGGCTCCTCCGGGAGCTGCCCAGGGCAGTCATAGCGGCGTAAGACCCATAAGCTTTAAATTAACAATTAAAAAATTAAAATTAAAAATGGCAAATCACAAATCATCAGTGAAGAGAATCCGCCAGGACAAGAAAAAGGCGCTTCACAATCACTACTACGCAAAAACCATGCGTAACGCTGTGCGCAAGCTGCGCGCTATGACCAACAAGGAAGAGGCTGTTGCTCTCTACCCGAAAGTTCAGAAGATGCTTGACAAGCTCGCTAAGACTAACATCATCCACAAGAACAAGGCAGCCAACCTGAAGTCAAGCCTGGCACAGCACATCAATAAGCTTTAAGAATAAAGTTTAGGGAAATAAACAAAGAAACCGCAACCCTTAGGGGCTGCGGTTATTTTTTGTAGTTTTTTAGCAGATAAACTATGTTTATCTGAGTTTTTTTTCGTACCTTTGCACACAAAATGAGCAAATAGAAGAAAATGACAGAAGAACAACTGATTCAAGAACAAAATTATTCCGCGAGTAACATCCAGGTACTTGAGGGTTTGGAAGCCGTACGTAAGCGCCCCGCCATGTATATTGGCGACATCAGCGAGAAGGGTCTTCACCATCTGGTCAACGAGACCGTCGACAACTCTATCGACGAGGCGATGGCCGGTTATTGTACGCATATCGAAGTAACCATTAATGAAGATAACTCCATCACCGTACAGGATAACGGACGTGGTATCCCTGTCGATGAGCACGAGAAGATGCACAAGAGCGCCCTTGAGGTGGTTATGACTGTACTCCATGCCGGTGGTAAGTTCGACAAGGGCTCCTACAAGGTGTCTGGTGGTCTCCATGGCGTGGGTGTCAGCTGTGTCAACGCCCTCTCTACCCACATGATGTCGCAGGTGTTCCGCAACGGTCACATCTACCAGCAGGAATACGAGAAGGGCAAGCCCCTCTACGACGTGAAGATTGTGGGCGACACCGACCTGACGGGTACACGACAGCAGTTCTGGCCCGACCCCACCATCTTCACCACCACCGAATACAAGTACGACATCATTGCCCGCCGTATGCGTGAGCTGGCCTATCTGAATGCCGGCATCACCATCACGCTGACCGACCTCCGGCCCGACGAGGAGGGCAACCTGAAGCAGCCTGAGGTGTTCCATGCCAAGGAGGGCCTGAAGGAGTTTGTGCGCTACGTAGACCGTCACCGCCAGTCTATCATCGGCGACCCCATCTGCCTGAAGACGGAGAAGGATGGTGTGCCCATCGAGGTGGCCCTGCTCTACAACAGCGACTACTCGGAGAACATCCACTCCTACGTCAACAATATCAACACCATCGAGGGCGGTACCCACCTGACGGGCTTCCGCATCGCCCTGGCCCGCACGCTGAAGAAGTATGCCGACGACGACGACCAGCTGCGCAAGCAGATTGAGAAGGCCAAGATCGAGGTGGCACAAGACGACTTCCGCGAGGGCCTCACGGCCATCATCTCCGTGAAGGTGGCCGAGCCGCAGTTCGAGGGTCAGACCAAGACCAAACTGGGTAACAGCGAGGTGAACGGTGCCGTACAGAAGGCCGTTGGTGAGGCGATGACCAACTATCTGGAGGAACACCCGAAAGAGGCCCACACCATCTGCGAGAAGGTGATTCTGGCCGCCACAGCCCGTATTGCAGCCCGCAAGGCCCGTGAGAGCGTACAGCGTAAGAACCCGATGACGGGTGGTGGCCTGCCTGGTAAGCTGGCCGACTGCTCCAACAAGGATCCCAAGGAGTGCGAGATCTTCCTCGTCGAGGGTGACTCCGCAGGTGGTTCTGCCAAGCAGGGCCGCGACCGCCACTTCCAGGCCATCCTGCCTTTGCGTGGTAAGATCCTGAACGTGGAAAAGGTTCAGTGGCACCGTGTGTTCGAGGCAGAGTCTGTGATGAACATCATCCAGTCCATCGGTGTGCGCTTCGGCATCGACGGCGAGGACTCCAAGGAGGCCAATATCGACAAGCTGCGCTACGATAAGATCATCATCATGACCGATGCCGACGTCGATGGTTCTCACATCGACACGCTGATCATGACACTCTTCTATCGCTTCATGCCTCAGGTGATTCAGGGTGGCCACCTCTATATCGCTACCCCACCGCTCTATAAGTGTACCTACAAGAAGACCTCCGAATACTGCTACACCGAGCAGCAGCGTCAGGCCTTTATCGATAAGTACGTAGCTGGTAATGGCGACGACAAAGCCCTGCACACACAGCGCTACAAAGGTCTTGGTGAGATGAACCCCGAGCAGCTCTGGGAGACCACCATGAATCCCGAGAACCGCTTGCTCAAGCAGGTGACCATCGAGAACGCTGCCGAGGCCGACGAGATCTTCTCCATGCTGATGGGCGACGACGTAGAGCCACGCCGTGAGTTCATCGAGAAGAACGCCACCTACGCCAACATCGACGCGTAAGATACCATTAATTATTTCTCATACGCCCCATCCGTATAGGCTAATGCCACCACGGGTGGGGTTTTTCATGGAACCACTATAACGCTTTTTATGGTGGAATTTGCAACATATTCGTTATCATTGCATACGTTTTACCCAACGCAATGAGATAGTTTTTGCTTTGATTATTTGGAAATTCCAGAATTATCTTGTACCTTTGCACGCAAACATATTAGGGGTCATGGATGTTGCATTTATTCTGGATAAGTATTTCAAAGGAATGAAGGATGTCTCTATAGATGTGTTTGACGCTCAGACGTTGAACGCGGTGTATAGGGACGTAATTAATGCTATGACCTCTCATTTCGAAATTGAAGTCAGTGTGCTTCAAGCATTGAGCTATTGTCTATATGAGATGATGGATAACGTTCATATTCATTCAGGCAAGCCACTAGGAACAGCCATGACGCATTATGACGATTCACGTAAAAGCTTACGCATACTGATTGCCGATGATGGAATGGGTATTAGGAAGTCACTTTCAGAGAATGAAAAATATAGGGAGATCTCTGAACCTGAAGCTCTTAAGTTATGCTTAGAGGATACGATAACCGATGGTAAAGGTATGGGGTTTGGGTTATATACCACCTCTAGGCTCGTAGATAGTATTGGTAAAGAGTTTATCCTGCATTCAGGAAGCCATAAACTAATAATTCAAGATGGCATTACTACAGTTATCAAGAATGGCTTTTGGCAGGGAACTCTCATCTATATGGAAATAGGAACGGGCGACGAGATTGACCCCAATCAAATTGTTGATCACCGAGCCG
>Ga0247608_10002527_pt1 | contig 22670 bp, 10 predicted proteins | sample 176DNAGHGlowgp2_FD_193490 | JGI IMG/M metagenome (GOLD analysis project Ga0247608, IMG submission 193490) | Sheep rumen microbial communities from Palmerston North, Manawatu-Wanganui, New Zealand - 1766 DNA GHGlow gp2 | ecosystem: Host-associated > Mammals > Digestive system > Stomach > Rumen ...
CCGAATGGGTCTCCAGCTTGCTACCTTGGTTGGGGTTGACAAAGGCCATTTTGCCGTCGCCGTCGTGGACATAGATGCGGTTGGCACGGCCGGCAAACCATTTGTAACCGTTGATGCTGTCCCATATAATTTTGTCTATCTCCAACTGTTCGTTGCGCAAACCGCTGAACAATGCCGTAGTATTGAATGAGGCCCACGATCCGTCACGATAGCGCACCGCAAGACCATTGTCGACCAAAGAATTGGTCACCCACAGATTGCCCTCACCGTCATAGGCGAGTCCCGACACGCGAAGGTGCTTAAAATCTCCTGCCCGATAGGCTGTCAGGGCCCCGTCGGTATTCGTTTCGTCATAAAGAACCTGCGCCTCATCGTCCCTAATGTCCAGTACACCGAACCCCCATGAGGTAGCACTCACATGTTTTTTGTCCCGAGGGTCCACTGCCACATTCAGCACATCCATAAAACGGGTGGGTATACTGTCTCTTCCCACAGAGGTCCAGGCTTTGTCATCGTTATCATATATGGCCACATTGCCACTGATATAGGAACTCTCATAGGTAGGTTGCTTGCCTCCGGGGCAGACATAGAGTCTATCGCTAGTGGTGGTAAGACTGTATACATAGTCGTTTGTGTTGGGTCCTGCCGGAAGAGAGGAATAGCCCACCGTGTAGTCCTTTGGCATCCGCACGAGCCCTGCCCACACATGGCCTATCCACAAAGTTCCGTCGGCATCGATATCGGCATCCCATGCATCCATGCCGTAGGTAGGCAGGGAGGTGATGTCGGCCTCCAGCTGATAGTCGTCGTTGTAGACTTCTATATGGTTGCCATGATTCAACAGGATGTAGCCGTTGTGGCACCGCAGCGATGCCACAAAGCTCTTGCCCCAACTGTTCCAAGTGCCGTCAGACTGCTGATAAAAGACAGTCATGCTGTCGGGATTGTCCGTACAGGCGGCAGCCACCAAACGGCCTCGGTTAACCTCTAGCACCCGCACCGACATACCATGGAGGGGCGTAAGGGTATCGCGCTGCCAGACATCGCTGGTGCGCAGACTGCTGCTCTCCTTGGGAGCGTAAAGGATGCCTCCGTCGGTAGCGGCAACTATCAGGCTGTCGGTAAAAGCCACATCATAAATAGTCATCCGCGTACCGTTGTCACCTAAATAATAGGTCTCCTCTATTTCCTTGCGGTTCAAATCCACTACTACGATGCCGAAACCTGTGGCCAGATAGGCTTTGCCATGCCAGAAACGCACGTGATAGATCTTCTTGTCACCACTAATGCTGCTATACCGGATGTCGGCAATGTGACTCACTGACGCGCCTTGCCTAACATCAATGGCGGAGTTGCCGTATGCCACCAAAAGGCATTCGTCTGCTTCGCTGTAGGCGATAGTGCTGATGCCCACGTCGGTCAGTCCCGTCCGCTTGGTCATAGCCTGTACAGAATAGGTCGCTTTGTCGTAGTAGAACATAGCCATTCTGGTAGCCACATAGACACGGTCCTCTCCGGCGTAAACGCTGTGAGCAGCCACAAAGGAGTTGTGGTCTCGCCATTCACCTATGGCCACTTGGCCTCTAACAGTAAAAGACAGCAACAGTAACAGTATGGGACATAGCTTTCTCATGGGAGACTACTTCTTTTGGGGCATTAGTAACTGGAAAAGCATAATAAGCAACCATGTCAACAAAGTGTTGACGAACATCGACAGCAGCGTCATCCAGAAATTGCCAAAGCTAAACGCCTCCACAAAACCATAGGTGACGCTGTAGACCAACGACATCAGAAAAGCATAGCCCATAAAGGTTTGAAACGGAACCTGCCGCACACTGGGGGTCTCAACGATGGCATCGGGGTCACCCTGGGTGAGCATGCGGTCGCCGAAAAGCACACGGGCAAAAGCCATCATGGTACAGCTGAAAGCATGGAAGCCAGGAATATTGCAGAAAATGTCTACCACACCGCCCGCAACAAAGGCCACCAACAAGGTGATATTCTTACCCATGTTGGTGGGCAGCATCAGCACCCCGAGGATATAAATGAATGGCAGCACATAGCCACCCAGATAGACATAATTGAGTATCAGCACCTGCAACACAATCAGGACAATAAAGCGGAAAATATTGGAAAGAACTAATCTAGTCATTTCTGCTCACCCTCCTTCTGTGTTCTGGCCATGAGCGAGTCCTGCTCGGCCTTGAAATGGTTGTCAATAATATACACGTGATCCAACTTGGGAAATTCCGTGGCCAGGCGCACCCTAATCGTGTAGAAACCGCTGCCGCTCTCACTGGAGACACTATCTACAAAACCCACCATCACCCCTTCGGGGAAATCGTTAGCCATTCCACTGGTCACCACCGTGTCGTCCTTGCATAGACCATAGGTGGTAGGGATGTCTATCAAAGTGGCATAACGGAAATCTCCTCCTTGCCAAATCAACGAACCATTGGTGTTGATACGAGGAATTTTCACACTGTTGCGGCTGTTGGAGTGCAGCACCGGCATGATAGTCGAGAAGTTATCGGTATGGCCCACCACCACGCCTACAATGCCTTGAGGCGAAATGACGGCCTGGTCAAGCTTAACCCCCTGCAAACGTCCTTTGTTAATCATGATATAGTTGTCGCGTTTGTTCCACGAGTTCTTCACCACCTGGGCTTCGGTATAGCTGTAACGCTGCTTGTAAACGGTATCCTCGCGGGTGAAAACACGCGAGTTGTAGCTGATATAAGAGGACTCCAGCTGAGCCCTGAGGGCAGCGTTCTCGGCAGCCAAGCGGTCGTTCTCATTGCGCAGCCCAAAATAGTCCCCCACACGGGACACCACGCCATAGCAGCGGCCAGCGATAGTATTGCCCAAATGCACCAGTTTCGAACCCTGGTAATTGCTGTTCTGCGATATAAAAATCAAAGCCAGTATCTCCAACAGAAGAAATACAAACACATAGTTAAATCGCTTGATGAATGCTAATAAAGATTCCAATGTCTAATTGTTTGTTTTTTTAAAATCATCTGCTTAAATAATTGTTGATCACCACCTGGGTCTTATCCACGGCATCATTCAATATGTCGTTGACAATGGTGACATCGAATAGCGGGGCCTTCTCCAACTCGGCGGCACTACGGGCAAGACGTTTCGTGATGGATTCTTCGCTCTCGGTGCCTCGGCTGCGCAAACGCTGTTCCAGCACCTCCACGCTGGGCGGCATCACAAAAAGGGCCAAAGCGTCGGGGCCAAAATATTTTTTTATATTCATGCCCCCATTGACATCCACATCGAAGATGATGACATGTCCGTTGTCCCAGATGCGGTCAATCTCCGACTTCAAAGTGCCATAACGGACACCGGCATACACCTCTTCCCACTCCAGAAACATGCCTTCGGAAACGCGGCGTTCGAACTCTTCTGGCGTAAGAAAAAAGTAATCCACACCGTCTCTCTCCCCTTCACGAGGCTGACGGCTAGTGGCCGATATAGAGAACTCAAAGCAGTCGAACCGCTTCAGAATCTCGCGGATAATGGTAGTCTTGCCACTACCCGATGGGGCTGAAAAAAGTATGGCTTTGCGATTGTTCATAGTTCATTTAATTTATTATTATCCACGTATCACAGGTATCACGAGGATGAAAAAAATACGTAATCATACGTGAGATCCGCGGAGCTAATCTTCATAAACCTTTTAGTTTTTACCTTTTACTTTTCCAAGTATCACAAGGATGAAATAATACGTGATTATACATGAGATCCGCGGAGCCAATTCTCAATTCTCAATTCTCAATTCTCAATTCTCAATTCCCAATTTCCAACTTCGCCCACCCTTTTAGTTTTTAGTTTTTACCTTTTACTTTTATTAAAATTTGCGGTCGAAAATCTTATAGAAACTCTTCACCACCACCGATCCATCGTCCCATCTATACTCCTCAGCCACAGCTTTCACATATTCCATGGCCTCTGCACGGTCCGCCGTGGCATTCAAGCGCAGGATGAAGTCGTTGTAGGCCTTCATATTGTTATGGAACAACTCGCTCATGAAGCTGAATTTATCATTGATATTGATGATGGTACGCAAGTCGTCCACCTTCTTGGCCCGCACACTGCCCGCCAACTGTTCCTCTATGTTGTGGGCAGGATGGTTCAGTGTGTCGGCCAGCGTACGTTTGGGCCGTCCGCCTTGTTCCTTGCTGATATAGTCAAACAGCGAAGCCTCTTTCTTCTTCTCTTTTTTGTTCGAGACAGGCTCGTCGGCAAACAGTTCGTCATTGGGATTGCCGGCCAGCTTCTCCATCTGGGGTTCCATGATGGGTGGGGTGGCCTTGACAGGCTCCTCTGGGGCGAAGACCGCCTTCAACTCGGCAGCAGCAATAGCGGCGGCAGCCTTACGCTTTTCCTCTTCGGCTCTTCTGGCAGCCTCCTCAGCCTGACGCTTCTCCTCGGCGGCCTTCTTGGCAGCAGCCTCCTCGGCCAGGCGTTTCTCCTCGGCAGCCTTCTTGGCAGCAGCCTCTTCGGCCAAACGCTTCTCTTCGGCAGCCTTCTTCGCAGCAGCCTCCTCGGCCAGGCGTTTCTCTTCGGCGGCCTTCTTCGCGGCAGCCTCCTCGGCCAGACGCTTCTCTTCGGCAGCCTTCTTGGCAGCGGCTTCTTCGGCCAGACGTTTCTCTTCGGCAGCCTTCTTCGCGGCAGCCTCCTCGGCCAGACGCTTCTCCTCGGCAGCCTTCTTGGCGGCAGCCTCTTCAGCCAGACGTTTCTCCTCGGCAGCCTTCTTGGCAGCAGCCTCTTCAGCCATGCGTTTCTCCTCAGCAGTCTTCTTGGCAGCCTCTTGGGCTTGGAGCTGATCAGCCTCGGCTTTCTCTCTTGCCGCAGTCAAGTCAAACTCCAGCACATCAAGTATAGGCTTTTGCGGACTCTCCTTCTCCATTTGCAGAGCCACCATATAGAGATTGCGCAACTCCTCTAGAATAATGTCTATTTCAATTTGAGGAACCGAACCCACATTTTTACGAATACGGGAGGCTATCAAACCCAGCCTTTCGAGACCTTCAACCAACGAGTTTTCTATTTTATTCATACCAACGAACTTATTTATTTCACTGAAAACAAAAATATTACACACAAAACAATCACACAAAATATTTTGTAAAGATACAATATAAAATGCAAATAGCCAAAAAAAAATCGTGTGCCTAAGCCAAACAAACACTTGGGACAAAGGGAGAGAGGAAGTACCTAGCCAACAAGTCAGAGGACCCGATGGCCTCTCACCGATAGTCCGCAACCTTTTGAAAGGCGTATAGTAGCAAAAATACAGCAAACCACATTTGTGCATCTGCTAGTTTAATAACGAATGGAAGTATTGAGAATAATTATTAAAATAAGTTAAATAACCGGTCCTAGGGGTGACTAAATGGCCTTCAACGACTCTTATATACAGACATCGTTTCCATGAAGCCAAAAGATGGAATCTTTCTGGATAGAACAGTAATCATCATAAAATAAAAATCAACATTATGAAAAAAAGTGTATTTCTACTATTTCTATCGTTGGTAATGACGCTGTCGTTCACGGTCAAAGCACAGACCCCGGGAGGAGGCATCTTTTTGATAGGCGACACCTCCAACATGACGCTGAGCGGCTACAATTATTTGCCTTACAGACAAAACAGTAGCAGTTATACGCAACAGCTGGTACTAGGCAGCGAGTTAGGTGGAGCAGCCATGATTACAGGCATAGACCTCTATTGCGGCTCTTCTGATAATGTTGGCCGCCCCGGAACAACTATCCATTTGGCCAACACATACGCTGACAATCCTTTTAGCAGCCTGGTGCCCTATGGTGCCAACTTCCAACAGGTAGCCATGGACTCGTTGGTATGCACCACGGGGTGGAACCACTATATCTTTGACACGCCTTTCTATTACAATGGTTTGGGCAATCTTATTATTGCCTTCGACAGCCCCTATATGGGCTGGATGTACAATGGTGGTCAATTCTACTGCTGCTTTAACCAGGACATGTCCCGCTACACCACAACGCCACTTGCATTCCTTACGTCCAGTTCCAGTTCCACACCAGTTCACTACCGCAACGTAATGCGACTGCACACACAACCTGTGCCAACGGCCCCAAGCACCTGCCCTCCCCCAACGCTGCACATCGACTCGGTGGGGGCCACGGCCATCGGACTGAGTTGGTCTCCCGGCTACCAAGACACCTCTTGGACGGTGGAAGCCCTGACCGATGGCGACACGGCTTGGCGCAGCAGCGGCCTGCTGTGGGGCGACACCACTTATACCCTAACCGGATTACAGCCCAACACACACTATACCTTACGGCTAACGGCCTACTGCTCAGACACCTTCACCAGCGTGCTGCGCCACGTGCTGACCAACTGCACGCCCACCGCCCTGCCCTACAGCGAGAACTTCGATGCTACATGGGACATGCCCTCCTGCTGGCAGACTTCGGAAGGATGGAATAGCCACTATCCTGTCATTGCTTCCAACCAGAGCCACAGCAGCAGCCACTCGCTGCACCTCTACGGCGGCAGCGTAGTGCTGCCCCCCGTTGATGCACCGGCAGACAGTGTAGAGCTCTCTTTCTGGGTAAAAAATAGTTCTGCCAACAGCAACTTGAACATCGTGGTTGGGATGGTATCCAACGCACTTGAAATGAACACATTTGTCCCTACAGACACCATAACTGTGAACAGTTCAGCTGGCTGGATGCCCGTGGTGGTACGTTTCGACAACTACACCGGATCTGTAGGTCGCATCGCTATAATATCCACAATATCATATATTTACATTGACGACATCGGAGTGAACCGCATTTCGCTCTGCCATACGATAACTGATGTGGGTGTAGACCAAGTGACCGACACCGGAGCAGTGGTGCATTGGAACGACAATTCTGCTGTGTACTACGAAGTGGCGTACGGTCCCGCGGGGTTCACCATTGATTCGACCCACATAGTGACCAACATACGCACCGACTCGCTACAACTGACAGGACTGCTTCCTTACACCCAATACGACGTGTATGTGCGGCCCTACTGTGGTAGCACACCACCCAACTGGTCGCTGGTACAGTCATTCCGCACACAATGCAGCCTACTGGACACCATGCCTTATATCGAGAATTTCGATGCCGCAACACTCTATATCAATCCCAACCAACTACCTTGTTGGCAGGGACACGTGGATTTCAACACCATTGTATCTTCGAGAAGCGATGCCCATTCGGGCGGAAAATGCCTACGCTGGTGGTGGACAAACAACAACAACGGAAGAAACCAATTGGCCGTGCTGCCCGGTATAGACGCATTGGCCAACCCTATAAACACCCTTCAGGTGAGTTTCTGGGCAAAAAACATAGAGGACACTTACAACTTGTATTCCGATGGCCGCATATTGATAGGGGTGATGAGCGACCCTGGGGTGGACTCGACATTCCAGACCGTAGATACCGTATTCGTCAACGGAAGCGATTGGCTTAGGTACGATGTGCCGCTCACCTCTTATATGGGCAGTGGCAACTATGTGGCCATCCGCGGCTGTGCCGGCGAGAGCAACTCAGAGCAGTGGATTGCCTTTATCGATGACTTGACTTTAGAAGTGACTCATACTTGCCCTAGCGTCAGAGGCATGAGGCTGACGGGGTTGACCGCCACATCGGTCTCTATCGAATGGGACGAACAGGACAGTGCCACCACCTGGCAGGCATACATAGACAGCTCCGCCACCGCATTGCCACAAGACGGTGGTACCCGACTGACCAATCCTTCATACACCTTCACGGGTCTGATGGCCGGAGAGAGTTACTTTGTGTGGGTACGCGCATTCTGTCCCAAAGGAGACACCTCTTACTGGGAAGGCCCTATGGAAGTAGTACCCGGCATCTGGAACATGCGTTCCAACCGTCACGACACGCTGACCATGTGCGGCGTGCAGCTCTACGACAACGGCGGACCCAACGGCAACTTTATTTCGCAAACGTCCTCATTAGTGATTTTACCCACCGACAGTGCCAGCCTAGTAACCATAAGTGGCAGCACCGACATCAACAACATCTCGGCATTAATCATCTACGACAGCATCGGCACCACAGGCCGTGTGCTTTGGAGCCGCGAGAACGAAATCTACGCAGAGACCTTCGGTCCTGTAACCTCTGAGTCCGGTCCGCTGACACTTGTGTTTGACGGTTCTAGCTATGGCAGTTACGGTCTCAACGGCTTCGACCTGAACATCGGCTGCGTCAGCGACAGCTGCATCGTAAAAAAACTGAGGCCAAACCCAGCCATCATGCCAACTGACACCCTCATCGCCCTCCTTTGGGAATGCAACGGAGCCCTACTCTACGAGGTGGAATATGGTTCGGTAGGGTTCCTGCCGGGCACAGGCACCCTTGACACTACCTCCACAAGCAACTACACCATCACGGGCCTGAAAAGTATGGAGCACATAGACGTATATGTACGCAGCATCTGCGGAGTGGGCGACACCGGCAGTTGGGTGCGTGGCACTTTCGCCACCCAGGCATGTCCCGACGCAGTGTACCGCGCCAACTACGACACCACCCTCGTAACCAGTAGTTTAGGCAGCGCACCTATAGGCAGCAACAACGCTCCCTACAGCTATACGCAAACCATTATAGACTCGGCTTTCTTAGCCGGACTGGAAGGCGGCATCACCGCCTTGGCTTTCCGTCCCTCCACCTATACCGAAGGTGCCCACCTGTCACATATCTCTGTCTACCTGGCCAATGTGGCCGACAGCGACCTAACCGCTGGTCCCATTATACCCGATGCGGGACACCGCTTCGTTAAGGTAATTGACTCGGCCAATTTCTACCACAACCTCAGCGACGGTTGGCAGATGCACAGCTTCGACCGCCCCTTTATGTGGGACGGACACCAGAACCTACTAGTGGCCGTTAAACGAGACGACGGCACAGCCGGCAAATCTTCGCGCTATGCTGGCCACTACCCCTACGGGCTGACACCACAGCGCTGCTACACCATCACTAGTAGCATTGGTCCCATCGACATAGACAGTGTCGACACCTATTCCTATGGCTATGCCACGAGTGTGACGGGAGACCTAAGACTCTACACCAACACCTGCGACCTGCCCCTATGCGCGAATCCCACCGTGGACACTGTTGCTGTCGACTACGAGTCCGTCACCGTAACCTGGAACGGCTCAGGAAACAGCTACCAGTTGACCATCTCACCCGACATGAATGGGACTGGCCTTGTCAACACTATGGCTGACAGTCACACCTTCACCATGCTCCAACCCGGCACCACCTACCGCATCTCTATCCGTCAAAACTGCACAGCCGACAGTCTCGGTTTTTCGGACTGGGTAACCATTGAGGCCACTACTGACACATTCGCCTGTGCTGCCCCTGAGAGCATCTCTGTCAGCGACATCACCTACCAGTCAGCCATGATTGACTGGGAACCATCGGGTTCCGATTCTCTCTGGCAATTGGAGGTTTGGGGTGTAGGCGAACGACATAGGTCTATTCAAGTCACTGAACACCCCTACACGGTAGACCTCCTGCAGCCCGCAAGCCAATATGCGGCATACGTACACGCTTACTGTGGCAGTGCCAGCCAGATAGTGGGACAATGGAGCGACACTCTCTTCTTCAGCACTCCGTCCTGCCCTGCCGTAACGGGACTGGACACCGGGGAAGTCACCACCGCAAGCATCACCCTGCAGTGGAATGCTGATCCGATGGCGCAAAGCTATATAGTGGAATACGGCCAGGCAGGCTTTTCCCTTGGCACAGGCATCGAAGCCGCTGTCGACACAAACAGTTATACTGCCACAGGTTTAGAACCTGGCCAAGCTTACGACTTCTATGTGCGTACACGCTGTGCCGACGACTGGTATGCCGATGCGTATGACACGCTGCTACAGGTCTCTACCCACCGTCCCTTGGGCATTGACACCCCCACGAGTGAGAGAAATCAACTCGGCATGGTCCTCAAACCCAACCCTGCACACAAAAGCACCACACTCTGGCTCAGCGGTCTGCCCGAGGCTTTTGCCGAGCGAATTGATGTGTCCATCGTCGACCTGACCGGACGCGCAGTACTCACACGCAGCCTCAAATGCAACGGTCGCAGCCGGGTAGAACTTGACGTGGCCGACCTGCCCTGCGGGGCCTACTTTGTGCACCTCCAAATCGAACAGCAAACCTTGGTCCGCAAACTCATCATCCAATAGGCCTATTCATCCGTAATAGGGTTTAAACATAACAATTACATTCAAGGGGGTGGGGCCTAGCCTCGCCCCTTTTTTTGAATCAAGCAAGCATAGCCGATAACGGATTTTCTGACCTGGAATGCATTATAATGAAAATTATTTTGTATCTTTGTTTTTTGAATTATTTATATATTGTTACGCTAAATTATTCATTAACAATTTAATAATATGAAACAAATCCGTCTTATCCTCTGTTTTGTGGCCTTAGCAGTGCTTTCTTGCGGCACCTCTATGGCACAAAAAACGTACCACTACAAGACCTATCCCAACGACCCGCTGAACGTGCGCGAGTATACGCTGGACAATGGTCTGAAAGTGTTTATGAGCGTCTACAAAGATGCGCCCAAAGTGCAGACCTACATCGCTGTGCGTGCCGGTTCCCGCAACGACCCCCACGAGACCACTGGTCTGGCCCACTATCTGGAGCACATGATGTTCAAAGGCACCCAGAAACTGGGAACCACCGACTGGGAGAAAGAGAAGGTGCTCATCCAAAAGATTGAAGACCTTTTTGAGGCCTACCGTATGTTCGACGACCCCACAACCCGCGCTGCCATCTATCATAAGATTGACAGCCTGAGCTATGAGGCCTCCAAGATTGCCGTGGCCAACGAGTACGACAAAGCCATGACCGCCATCGGCTCCACTGGCACCAATGCCTTTACCAGCAATGACTACACCATGTATGTGGAAAACATCCCCAACAACCAGATTGAGACCTGGTGCGAGATTCAGGCCGACCGCTTCCAAAACTTGGTGCTGCGCCTGTTCCATACCGAGCTGGAGACCATCTATGAAGAGAAGAACATGAGCCTGACCAAGGACAACCGCAAGGTGAACGACGCCATGTTCGCCGCCCTCTTCCCCCACCACCCCTACGGCAATCAGACCACCCTGGGCAGTCAGGAGCATCTGAAGAACCCCTCCATGCGCAACATCCGCAACTTTGTGGCCACCTACTATGTGCCCAACAACATCTGCATCAGCATGGCCGGTGACTTCGATCCCGACGAGGCTATCAAAATCATTGACAAGTACTGGGGCAACATGAAGCCCGGCAATGTGCCCGAACTAAAGTTTGAGCGCGAAAAGCCCATCACCAGCGTCATCACCAAGGCTGTCTCTGGCCTTGACGCAGAGAACACCGTGCGCGCCTACCGCCTCGACAGCGGCAACGGCAGCCACGACGCCATGCTGGCCGACCTGCTGGAGAGCGTGCTCAACAACGGCAAGTGCGGCCTCATCGACCTTAACATCAACCAACAGCAGCGCTGCATGGGCGCCTATGCAGGCACCTATACCCTCAACGACTACGGTGCTTTCATGTTCGGAGGCCAGCCCATCCAGGGACAAACCTTGGAGCAGGTGCAGGCCCTCTTCGACGAGCAGATTGCACTGGTGAAACAGGGCAAATTCGACGACTGGATGCTCGAAGCAGCCATCAACAACATGAAACTGGCCATCATGAAACGCGCCGAAAGCAACAACAGCCGCGCCAGCCAGATGGCCTACGCCTTTGTCGAACACCGCTCCTGGGGCGATGTCTGCAACGAGGTGAACGAACTCTCCAAGATTACCAAAAAGGAAATTGTCGACTTTGCCAACCGTCTGTTCAAGGACAACAACTACGTCATCATCAACAAACTGAAAGGCGAACCCGAACCCATCCTGAAAGTTTCCAAGCCCCCCATCACCCCCATCGAAGTGGGTCGCGACAAGGAGAGTGCTTTCCTGAAAGAAATCAAAGCCCGCCAAGTGAAACCCATCGAGCCCGTTTTTGTGGACTTCAGCAAAGACCTGACCAAGTCCAAACTGAAAAACGGCGCCGAAGTGCTCTATGTACAGAACACCGAGAACAAGACCTTCAACCTCGTCTACCGTTTCGACTTTGGCTATCGCGCCGGACAAACGGGTAAGACCTTCGACCTTGCCGCCGACGTGCTGGAATACCTCGGCACCTCCAAACACACCCCCGAACAGCTGCAGCAGGAATTCTACAAGCTGGCCTGCAACTACAGTGTGAGCGTGGGAACCGAGAACATCAACGTCAGCATCAGCGGTCTGAGCGAGAACATGACCAAAGCCATGGCCCTGATGGACGAAATACTTTGCGAGGCACAGCCCAACGAGCAGGCCCTCCAGTTGTTGGTGGCCCGTATCCTCAAAGGCCGTGAGAACGCCAAGCACAACCAGCAGAGCTGCTTCCGTGCTTTGGGCAACTACGGTGTCTACGGCAGCGACTCGCCTTCCCTCGACCAACTCAGCGAGGCCCAACTGAAAGCCATGACCTGCAACCAGCTCACCGATGCCCTCCACAGCCTCATGAGCTACAAGCACCGCGTGCTGTACTACGGCCCCGAGAGTCTCGATAACTTCAAGGCCCTTGCCAACCAGTACACCCACCCCATGAACAAGAAGGCCCCGGCCAACAAGAAGATTACCCCCAAGGCCGTCAACGAGAACACCGTTTACTTTGTCGACTACAACGCCAACCAGACCTATATGCGTGAGCACTTCCGCGGCGAGAAATTCAACACCAAGAACGAAGCCGTCATGGATGTCTTCAACGAATACTTCGGCGGTTCGATGAACGCCATCGTCTTCCAAGAGATGCGCGAGAAACGATCCCTCGCCTACAGCGCACAGAGCTACTATGCCACCCCCAGCGACAAGGACGGCTACTTCACTAACGCCGCCATCATCGCCACCCAGAACGACAAGCTCATCGATGCCATGAATGCCTTCAACGAACTCTTCGACCAGATGCCCGAAGCTCCGGCCAACTTCCAAATGGCCAAGGATGCACAAATCAGTGCCATCCGCACCGCCCGCACCACCAAGATGGGCATCATCAACAGCTACCTCTACTACGAGCGCATGGGCTTCAACCCCAAGAAGAACCACGCCAAGATGCTCTTCGAGGCCTACCCCAACGTCACCATGCAGGACATCGTCAACTTCAACCACAAGTACATCCGTGGCCAGAAGAAGGTCTACATGTGCCTCGGCAAGGAAGCCGACATGGACTTCAACGCCCTCGCCAAATTCGGCAAGGTGAAGAAGCTGAAGCTCGAAGACATCTTCGGATACTAAACTAATTGAGATTTGAGAATTGAGAAATATCCGGATACGGCCACTTTTTCTCAATTCTCAATTCTCTAATCTTAATTCGCTATACTATGAATATCAAGCGTCACATCAACCGATTCCGTGCTTGGCAGCGCAAACCCATCCAGTTCTCCGACCAAGGACTGGAAGAGCATTGTTGCGCCAACTGTGGGCACATCTATACGGGCAACTTCTGCCCCGTGTGCGGACAGGAGGCAGGCGACAAGCGTATCACATGGCGGTTGATAGGGCAGAACTTCTTAAATGCCTGGGGCTTAGACTCTCACTCGCTGCCCAGCACGTTGATGCAGCTGATGCTCCGCCCCGGACACCTTATCGGCGACTACCTCGACGGCCGCCGCCGGGCAAGTTTCCCACCTGTGAACATGCTCTTCGTGGTGACAGTAGTCTACCTCATCATCGCACAATTGTTCGACATCAGTCGCACCGAACACCTTACCTATTCTGATACGCCCGAGAAATATGCCATTGCTATCGACATAATGAATTGGTTTATAGATAACCCTGCCTGGGGGTTGCTAACCTTCACACTGATGTTTTGCATACCAACATGGTTCTTCTTCCGTTTTGCACCACGGCACACACAACACACACTGGCTGAAGGTGTTTTCATCCAAATCTATATGGCGACCATCAGCATTATCTGTACATTCATCTCGAATATATTCTCAAATGTGTTAGGGCTGTTCATCATCTTGATAACTGCATACTATTATGTCACCTATCGCCAACTGTTTGGCTACCGTTTTTGGGGGACGTTATGGCGCATGTTGCTGGCTATTGCCGTGGCCTTCTGGCTGTTTGTTCTTGCCATAGTAATTACAGTAATTGTGTGGAGGGGAGAAAAACAAGGAATGGTACCAAGACTTTTCAGACCCATTTTAATCATAACTGTCCTTCTGGCGGCGGGTTATTTTATCAGCCGACGGACAGCTGAGAAACGGCGGACTGCCAAGGACAATAAAAGTTGACGTGGATAACTTTTAAAGCAATCGGATGAAGCGAGTTGTATTGGCCATAGTATTGATTCTATCGTCGGTGTGCCACGCACAGACCGACACAGCCTTCTGGTTTGCGCCCCCCGACCTCTCCAATTTTGCCTACACCAACTACGGGGAAACCCCTGTCCGTTTGGTCTTCCACTCTTACGGACAGTCCGCCACCGTCACTGTGGAGCAACCCGCCAACCCCTACTTCCCCACCACGCGCATCATGCTGCATCCCTATGATGTGGACACCCTAGGGCTGTCGTCATGGGTCGATAGTATCGAGACCAAACCCGTCAACACCGTCCTGAACCGGGGTTTCTACATCCATTCCTCTGCCCCATTCACCTGTTATTACCAATGCACCTCTGCCAATCGCGAGACCTACACACTGAAAGGGCGCAATGCACTTGGCACCGACTTCCAAGTGCTGATTCCCAAATGGCATGTGGAATGGGGTATTCCAAACGAAGGCGAAAGTTTCGAAATGATTGCCACCGAGGACAGCACGCATGTCTGGATAATGCCGCCCGCACACTTGGGTGGCGACACCGTCGTATTCGAAGGGGGCATCACAACTACCGACACGGTCTCAATCACCTTGAATCGGGGGCAGAGCTACTCTATGCGGGCAAATAGGGCCTGTACCGACTTAATGAAAACCATTATCCGTTCCTCCAAGCCCATAGCAGTCAACACCACCCACTCACAACCCTCCACTGCTCCCTACCGATACCTGAACGTGGGTGACCAGGTTCTCCCTACCTCCTTTTGGGGGACACGCTACGTGCCATTTTTGGAATTCCCTACGGGCATTGGTTATAGCTATGGAGCCTTGGACTATATAGACACCGGCATCTACCATTATACTGTCTCGGGCATAAGAACCGACAGTATCAATGGCGGCTCAGTATGGTCGAAATGGTGGTATGCATTGCTCCGCCCCTCCGCCAGCCTCATGTCGTGCGACACTGCCCTTTTCCTTGAGTTTGACCGTCCCGTTGGGCTGATACAGGAGTCGAACAAGCCCGCATGCGGAGTTGGCTGCACCGTGCTGCCCGACGTTGAGCACTCCGGATCTCATCAAATATCCTATCTGCGCACCGACAGTTTGTCCATTAAAATACAGATGGTGGTGAACAGCCGGGCCGTAAACCATATACTTTTTAATTGGGACCCCACAGTGCTCACAGCCGCCGACTTCCAACCACTTGCAGGCTATCCCTCCCTATCGTGGTGCAGCAAAGAGGTGGGGCAATACCTCTCGGCCGGAGGTGTGATGCACATACAGTGCGACAGCAGCCTGTTCATATTAGGCGTGATAGAATACGACACCAATACGGGCGCTTCATATACCATCCTGACCGACTATGCCACACCCGCTACGGTTCGATTCAACATGAACGACACCTTCTGCCAAGGCGACAGCATACACTTCTCGTTTACCTCGCACAATGTTGCCTACACCCGACTGCAAAGCCCCGACGGAGCCATGCACGACATGCCCTATTCCATCCCCAACGCCGACACCTCCATGAGCGGACGGTATTGGCTCTATGGATACGACACCTTAGGCACCGTCCCCATAGCCATGGACTACATTGACATCACCATCAACCCGCGCAATACTGCCGAACTGCACGACACCATCCTTCAGGAGCAACTGCCATGGAGCCGCTTTGGCCTAATATTTTATGCCGAGACCGACACCACCATACTGCGACCCGACCCCTTGTCGATGTGCGACAGTCTGATAAACTACCACCTGCACATCTATGACACCATCTTCGACACCGTCCTTTACTACACTTGCGAGAACGACCTGCCTGTACAATACGGCGACTCCCTGTTCTATCATGAAGGATCGGGCACTTTCCACTTCTACGGCAGCCACGGCGAAGACAGCATCGTCACCTTCATCCTGCATATCATCCCCAGCAGCGACACCACCATCCGCGACAGCATCACCGAGGACCAGCTGCCATGGTTTGCCTTCGACACCGTGTTCAACGACACTGTCTCCGACTACATCTACCATACCTTTAACGAAGCCGGCTGCGACAGCATCATCCATTACAACCTCTTCATCTTCTGGAATGGTGACCACTGCGACACCAACCTCTCCTTCCCCAACCTCGTCACCCCCAACGGCGACGGCGCCAACGACCGCTTCGTCATCATGGGCCTGTTGGAAAACAACTGCTTCAAATACAACGAGCTATACATCTATGACCGCACCGGCAGACGTGTCTTCCATAAAGTCAACATCGCCAACGACGACGACTGGTGGGACCCCGCCGCACAGCGAATCCCCGCCGGCACCTACTTCTACATTTTCAAGGCCCACGGCGTTAATATCTGGACCCAACACCGTGGTGTTATCGAAGTATTACGAAACAAATAGTCAAAAAGCCCCCCGTTGAAACGCCTCCTGTTCATCCTCTTATTCCTATATGTATGCGGCTGCTCGGCACAGACCGACACTGCCTTCTGGTTTACCGCGCCACATGAGTTCAGAAACTCACACTCGTCATACCTGCATATCTTCACCACCGACCAGCCAGCAATAGTAACCATTAGCATTCCTGCTGCTTCACCTCTGACATATCCCCCTATCATTGACACCATCGAAGCAAATAGCTTTTCCAGGCATCACCTACCATTGGTATGGGTGGGACGCAACATTGGGACAATACCCAATATAATCAACAACTTAGGAATCCTTATTACATCCACAGCCCCTGTTTCATGCTATCTGGACTACTCCCACATGACTAGCGACATCACTGCTTTGAAGGGAAGCCATGCCCTAGGCACCGACTTTGTGGTTCCTATGCAAAACATAATAGGCTGCCAGCCCAATGGGTACGACAGGGGCCACATACAGGTCGTAGCCACAGAGGATAGCACGGTGGTCCAAATGACACCACCACCTGGGCGGGCATTTAATGAGCTAAATATAGACGAGACGGTATCAGTCACTCTAAACAGGGGGCAAAGTTATGGCAGAGAATGTGCCGGTCTTACAGCCCATGACCGATTAGGGGGCACTACCATCCATGCCTCGCGGCCTATTGCGGTCAGCTTCAACGACTACGACCTGGCGCTCTACAGTCCTACCAATCCTTCCCCTTATGGAGCCTATAATGTGTTGGGCGACCAAATTCTACCTACCGACAAAACAGGCACACGATATGTAGCGATACGCTCACAAAATGCCGACTCTGACTATTATGAGCAAGTATGGATCTTCCCCAACCGCCCCGACGACACGGTGGAAGTATACTTCAACGGCACCTTCAAGGACATCGTTCACCAACAGCATAATGGCCCATTCCTACTAGAAGACACCGCCACACTAATCACCCTCAACAAGGCTGCCGTAGTACTCCAAATGACGTCTATGGCATCCCGTAGCAGCGGGGTAGGAACCACCATGTTGCCACCCATCGACTGCACAGGGACCCACAAAGCCTCCTATGTGCGCTATTCTTGGAACACTATGCTGCATATCCTGACCAAAAGAGCTTTCGTGTCTGACTTTCTGTTGGATGGGGACTCCACCTTTATAACAGCCAGCGACTTCCACACCCTTTCGGCCGACACCTCGCTGGCGTGGTGTTGCAAAGAGATTGTAACCCCCATAACCAATCCTTTCCATACAATTGACAGCCTGATAACCCTTGAAAATCGGTCCGGAACGTTCCATCTAGGTGTCCTTGAGCATAGAGGTGGTGCTCAAAACAATGCTGACTACATCTACGATTGTGTGTTTGGCTATTTCTACGACTACAACCAATCATCACAAATCCGCCTCACGCTCGACACCGCCTATTGCAAGGGCGACAGCATCCTCTTCGCCTACGATGCCCCCCATATCGACGGTTTAGAACTTAGGGGTCCCAACGGCCTGCACCTGACTCAACCCCCCTTCGTACTCTACAATGTCGACAGCAACGCCTCTGGGCGATACTATCTAGAAGGTGTTGACACCACCAGTTGCCACCAGTTGCGCACCGACTCGATAGACATAGTGGTGAGAGGTGGACACCTCAGTTTACTGACAGACACAACCTTCTGTACTGGAGACAACATCTGTATCAATTATTCGGCTTCTGCCGATGTGGTAGACATTAGGCTGCATTGTCCTAACGGACAAGTGATAGAGTCGCTCCCCTTAGTCCTCACCGAGGCAGACACCTCTATGAGCGGCCTCTATTGGATAGAGGGGAGGGATACGGGCCGTTGCCAGAGGGCTGTGGCCGACAGTTGCTATATACGAATAGTCAACAACCCCTATGCACAAGTATATGACACTATTGCCGAAAATCAACTACCATACACTCGCTACGAAACCACCTTCAATGGGGATACCGATACTGTTTTGGTGGTGCCCAGTTCCTCATCAGTATGCGACAGCATTATAGACTACCATCTGAAAGTGTTTTACAATACAGAAGACACTGTGCACTACTATACCTGCGAAAGCAATCTGCCAGTGCAATATGAGGGTGAGTGGTTTGATACGGAACAACAGCAAGGCCTATTCCACTTCACGGGCAGCCATGGACAGGACAGCACCGTCACCTTCATTTTGCACGTCATACCCAACAGCGACACAACCATCTACGACACCATCCTAGACTCCCAGCTCCCTTGGACCTTTAACGACATTGTTTTCGACGACTCGGTGGTCAACTACATCATCACCCTCACCAACGAGCAGGGTTGTGACAGTCTCATCCTTTACAACCTGCACGTATTCTGGAACGGCGACCGCTGCGACACCAACCTCTCCTTCCCCAACCTCGTCACCCCTAACGGCGACGGCACCAACGACCGCTTCGTCATCACAGGACTACTGGAAAACAACTGCTTCAAATACAACGAGCTCTCCATCTACGACCGCACCGGCAGACGTGTCTACCACAAAGTCAACATCGCCAACGAGAGCGACTGGTGGGACCCCGCAGCTCAGCACATCCCCGCCGGCACCTATTTCTACTACTTCAAGGCCCACGGCATCAACATCCACACCCAGCACACCGGAGTCATCGAGGTGCTGACCGAAAAGAAAAGTAAAAGGTAAAAACTAAAAACTAAAAGGGTGGACGGGGCCGTTGAGAATGGAGAATTGAGAATTGAGAATTTTTTATAGGTAAAAACTAAAAACTAAAAAGGTGAACGCCTAAATTCCAGTGAGAATTGCAATCCCATGCAATAATTTTCTTCTCCGCACGTTATATTTAGAACACATAATAAACGTAATGGATAAATGAAGCGGTTATTGCTTATAGCTTTTGTGTTTCTTTCTTCAGTCTGCCAAGCACAGACCGACACGGTATTTTGGTTTGCCGCACCCGACCTCTCCAGACTCAACAGCGATCCGTCGGAGCAGGTGGCCCGACTGGTCTTCCACACCTACGACCAACCTGCCACCATCACCATCGAGCAACCAGCCAACAGTCTCTTCCCCACCCATACCATCACCCTGCCTGCCAACGGACAGGCCGCCGATGACTTCATGTCTCTCTACTACAACAACTTTCTTGCCACCTCTCCTTCTAACACTATCCTAGACCGCGGTCTACGCGTCTCTTCCTCCGCTCCCATCACCTGTTACTTCCAAATCACCTCCTCCCACCGCGAAACCTACACCCTCAAAGGTCGCCATGCCTTGGGGACGACCTTCTATCTGCTCTCGCCTTTGCCTTACCAGGACACCCCTTGGTTTGAAAATGGGCAAAGCATCGAAATTGTCGCCACCGAGGACAGCACCCTTGTCCTCATCACCGCACCCAACTACGTCGACACTTTTGGGTACGACAATATTTGGTGGCACTACAACCATGGCACCGCCGTGTTCGAAGACAACGTGATGCCCGACAGCACCATCAGCATCATGCTCCACCGTGGCCAGAGCTACTGCTTGCGTGCCAAGCACCACGACACCGAAATCATCCGCACCATCATCCAAGCCTCACGCCCCATCGCCGTCAACACCACCTCCTTCGACTGCATGTCCCGCGCCGTCGAGGGCGACACCACGCGGAATTCCGACATAGCCGGTGAGCAGCTGGTGCCTATTGAATATTGGGGGAATGAATACCTCCTCTTCAACACCCATTCCCATTCCGAGGTCTTCAAGGAACTCTTCCGCAGCTACACTTACCCGTCCGTCCATGGGTGGTTCAACATCATCTTCAACGACGTCTATTACTTCATCGACGACCGCTGGTCGTTCAACGGCACTGGCTTCCTCCATCAGATTGACCCCAATCTACGCATGGGGGCCACCATCCTCCCCCAGTTAGATTGTTCCGGCTCCCATCAAATCTCCTATCGCAGCTCCGACAGCACCTCCCTCACCATCCACATGGTCATCCCCACCTCTGCCACCGGCCACATCCTCTTCAACGGTGACTCCACTATTATCACCGCAGCAGACTTCAGCCCAGCCCCACGCAACCCCAGGCTCTCCTTCTGCGTCAAAGAGGTCACACCTTTCCTCACCCCCTTGGATTCCCTCACCACTGCCGGCGTGATGAACATCCGCTGCGACTCGGCCAAATTCCTCTTAGCCGTCATTGAATCCGACAGCACCCACGGCACCTCCTACACCTACCTCACCGACTACGCCCCCAACCCTAAGCTGTTCTTCAACATGGACACCGATTACTGTGCCGGCGACGACATAACCTTCTCTTTCGACAATTACAACATCGACAGCCTTCGCATCCTCTGCCCCGACGGCAGCGTTCTGTCCGCCCCTCCCTACATCCTCTCCAATGCCGACACCTCCATGAGCGGAGCTTACATCGTCGAAGGCATCACCCACAACGACTGCCACCCCATCGTATCCGACACCATCAACATCCACATCTTCGATGTCCCCCAAGCCCACATCTATGACACCGCCACCTCCAATGCCTTGCCGTTGAGCCGCTTCGGTATGCTCTTCTTCCACACAACCGACACTGTCATCCTGCGTCCCAACCCTGCAGCACCCTGCGACAGCGTCCTGCACTACCACCTTTTTGTCCTGCCCGATGTCTCCGACACAGTCCTCTACTACGCCTGTGAGAACGACCTGCCGGTACAATACGGCGACAGCCTTTTCTACCAAGAGGGCGAGGGCACATTCCACTTCTATGGCAGCCACGGCGTGGACAGCATCGTCACCTTCATTCTCCACATCATCCCCAACAGCGACACCACCATCTACGACACCATCACCGAGGACCAGCTGCCATGGTACGCCTTCGACACCGTGTTCACCGACTCGGTGGCCGACTATATCTACCACACCAACAACGAGGCAGGCTGCGACAGCCTCGTCCACTACAACCTGTATGTCTTTTGGAACGGCGACCACTGCGACACCAATCTCTCCTATCCCAACCTCGTCACACCCAACGGCGACGGCACCAACGACCGCTTCGTCATCATGGGACTACTGGAAAACAACTGCTTCAAATACAACGAGCTCTCCATCTACGACCGCACGGGTCGACGTGTCTTCCACAAAGTCAACATCGCCAACGAGAGCGACTCGTGGGACCCCGCCGCTCAGCACATCCCCGCAGGCACCTATTTCTACTACTTCAAGGCCCACGGTGTCACTATCCACACCCAGCACACCGGAGTCATCGAAGTGCTGACCGAAAAGAAAAGTAAAAGGTAAAAACTAAAAACTAGAAGGGTGGACGGGGCCGTTGAGAATTGAGAATTGAGAATGGAGAATTGAGAATTTTTAAAAAGTAAAAGGTAAAAACTAAAAACTAAAAGCTATCAGACAGATAATTCCACGTATCACAAGTATCACAAGTATAAAAAATTCGTGAAAATACGTGTAATACGTGGATTTAACCCCGCTGCCAAATCCCTAAAACTAAAAAGGTGGACGGGGTGAGAATTGAGAATTGAGAATTGAGAATTGAGAGTTGAGAGTTGAGCTAATAACGATTTTTCGGATCAATGAAACGGTTATATCTAATTATCCTATTACTACTCTCCACCGTCTGCCGCGCACAGACCGACACGGCGTTTTGGTTTGCTATGCCCTGCCTGTCTGATTCCATCGACTCTGCCGACGGGCCCATCACGGCCAATCTTGTTTTCCATACTTACGATCTGCCCGCCACCATCATGGTGGAGCAGCCCACCAACAGTTTTTTCAGCACGGTGACGCTCCCCGCCCTGCCCGCCAACTCTCATACAGTCTACCATCTGCAACCTCAATTGGGCCTGATAGAGACCTCCCCCATCAACACCG
>Ga0247608_10002528_pt1 | contig 22663 bp, 19 predicted proteins | sample 176DNAGHGlowgp2_FD_193490 | JGI IMG/M metagenome (GOLD analysis project Ga0247608, IMG submission 193490) | Sheep rumen microbial communities from Palmerston North, Manawatu-Wanganui, New Zealand - 1766 DNA GHGlow gp2 | ecosystem: Host-associated > Mammals > Digestive system > Stomach > Rumen ...
GAGTTGTTTATTACAAATAAAATCCGAATACCAGTTGTTAGCTATGTTTCACTCGGAATGTCTGCCAATGACAATACCGAATATCAATGTTCGTATAAAATCACCACTTTTTAAAGTGGACTCAAATGTTTAATTTTCAATTTTCCTTCAACCTTCGTGCTTGCGAAATTTGTGGTCGAGCGGCGGGTCGATGATTTCTGCGCGATTCTCAGCGACTATACACAAAAAGAGTTAGTTGACGAAATCGCAACTAACTCTGCAAATAACGGCACAAATGTTAAATAGTCGGATGGGTGCTCTGTACGAATGCTTCGGCGGTGGCGAGCGTATCGAGTTTGCCGACATCGACCATGCGGAAGTCGGGGATTTCGATGCCACGAATCGCACTGCGCTGACAGGCGTCGAGATAGAAATCGATGATGGAAAAACGCTCGGGCCATGACTGCATAGTGGCGATGAGCGAAGGAGAAAGGACATGGATGCCGGAAAAGGCTAAATAGAGCCCCCCCACTGCCTCCTCCGGAAGAGGGGGAGTTAATCCTTGGGGTTTCACTTCTCCCGTCTTGATGTTTTTCCAGCCAATAAGTCGCTTCTCGTTGTCGAAGATGAGGTAGCGGGAGGTGTCACGCTGGCTGACAAGTAGGCTTGCCTCTGCCCCACCCTCGCACTGAGCGTAGAGTTGGCGCAGGTCAGCGTTGTGGAGAATATCGACGTTGTGGACTAGGACTGGCTTCGTGGGGTCGAAGAGAGGGGCAGCATGGCGGATGGCTCCGCCAGTGTCGAGGAGCTGCTGACGCTCGTCGCTGATCAACAATTCCAGATCTTTGAACTGTGTATTTTGCTCTCTATACTGCTCTACGAAGTCGATGATTTGCTCGCCGAAATGGTGAATGTTGATGACGATGCGGGTGAAGCCTGCTGCTGCAAGACGCTCTATCTGGTGCTGAAGCAGGGGTTTGCCGCATACGGGCACCAGTGCCTTGGGCATGGTGTCGGTGAGGGGACGGAGTCGGGTGCCGAGACCGGCTGCGAGGATAAAGGCTTGGGGAGCAGACTCCACCCCTTGGTGAGGGTCAGGGGTAGGGTCCGGGTTTCGGGGAAGCTCAAAAGTTTTTCCTTGTTCGCGATGGCATACGACGACGTGGATGCCGAACTTTCGGTGGAGGTGCTCAGCCAGATGCTGGGCACTATAGACGCTACGGTGCTGTCCGCCCGTGCAGCCAAAGGAAAACATGAGGGAGGTGAAGCCGCGGTCGAGGTAGCGTTGCACGTGGAAGTCGGCCAACTTATATACACTTTCGAGGAAGGTGAGGATTTCGCCATCGCGTTCCAGAAAGTCGATAACGGCTTGGTCGAGCCCTGTCAGCTGCTTGTATTCGGCGTAGCGGCCAGGGTTGTTGGTCGAACGGCAGTCGAACACGTAACCGCCACCGTTTCCGCTTTCGTCCTTCGGTATGCCTAAAGGCGACTTGTAGCTGAAGGAGAAGATGCGGACGGTGAGGGGGGCGAACCCCAGCGGACCTCCAGACCCCTCCAGAGGGCTGGGGAGGGGTCTGGAGAGCTTTGTTGCCAAATGTGAGAGGTAGGGGAATGGTTCTGCGGACAGGGAAGCGAGGATGGCTGTCAGGTTTTCCAACGCGGCGGGTATGCTCTGCAGGAAATGGGGCTTGCGTTCCCAAAGGCCACGGAAGCCATAGGCGCCGAGCACTTGCAAGGTGCGGAAAAGGACGAAAAGGTGGAGACGCTGCATGAAGGTCTCACGGTCGATGCTGACGTACTCCTGTAGCGAACTGAGGTAGGTGTCGATGAGTTCTTGTCGGAGCTGATCGGGATAGCGTGCCGAGGCCTGCCAGAGGAACGAGGCGACGTCGTAGTAGATGGGGCCGCGACGACCTCCCTGAAAGTCAATATAGTAGGGACGGCCCTCGTAGAGCATGACGTTGCGTGCCTGGAAATCGCGGTACATGAATCCTTGTTCTTCGACCGAGAGGAGTTCGTGACACAGACGGTCGAACTCGTCTTCCAGCTCCATTTCGTTGAAGTCGATGCCGGTCAGTTTCAGGTAGTTGTACTTGAAGTAGTTGAGGTCGAAGCGCACGGTGCGTTCGTCGAAATAGGGCTGGGGATAGCAGTGCTGGTAGATGGCTTCCGAAGCAGCTTCCATCTGCAAGCTGGGCAGGTCGGCCATGACGGTGTGAAGCATGGCGCGCTCCATGTCGTCGTACTGTCCACCAGCTTCCCTACCCTTGCGGATGAAGTCGAAGAGCGACGTGCTGCCAAGGTCTTGCTGAAGGTAACAGGTCTGGTCGTCGCTCATGGCATAGACGGCAGGAACGGGCAGATGGCGTGCTGCGAAGGCTTCGGCAAGGGCGTAGAAGGAGGCGTTCTCAGCGGTGTTCGTCCCAATGCAGCCGATGATTGTGCCAGTTGAGGGTGTTGCGACTGAATCGCAACACGCAGGGGCTGTGAGGCGGAAGTATTGCCGGTTGCTGCCGCTGGCTGGCAGTTTCTCTATATTCGATGGTTCTGCGCCGAAGGTCTGGCGGTAGAGATTTATGATTCTTTGCGATTCCATATTGACATGACTTTACGACGAACAGCGATGATGTTGAGGACAGACACCACGACCAGCAGCACAACACCGGCTATGACAGCAGGCAGGATGGATGGCGAGGTGAAGTCGGGGAAGAAGTCGGCAAAGAGCTGGAGATAGATGTGACGCACGACCAGCAGCAGGATAAAGGCCAGCACGAAGACGAGCAGATTAAGTCCCAACGTGAGCAACTGATAGGGCATCGACACGCGGGCTGGGCTGTAGCCGAGCAGGAGCAGGTTTTCGAGCTTCGTACTGTTCTTCTCCACCAGCAGATAGATGCTGAGCATGAGGATGTAGATGGCGAGGATACAGATGACAAGGCCGACCGACATCACTACTGCCACGATGATGCGCAACAAATAAGTGGTTTTCGAAGCATCAAGCTTGTCTTGGTCTGTCTCCAGGTTGTTGTCCTGCAAATAGGTGGTGATGCGTTCGTCGGTTGGGTTGTTCACCTGCATGATAAGGCGAGTGTGCAGCGCCCCTTCGTTGTTGGCGTATCGCTGGTTGGCATAGTCCATGAAGGCCTGGGGCACGAGGATGGTGTTCAGACGACTGCTGAAGCCGACGATGGCTCCGTCGTAGGTGTCTTGGAAGCCGTTTCCGTTGATACTCACTTTGAGTTTCATCGCACCGAGGATGCCCTCCGATAGTTTGGGCATGTTGCGACTCTGGGCATAACCGAAGTTGTAGAGGTCGAGGTAGTCCTTGGGCAGGATGATGGGGAGCGAGGTCGAACCTTCGTCGTAGTGCCAGTCCTCGGTCTTGACATCCACAAATTCATCGGGGACGGACTCGAAGAACATATCGGTGGAGAAGCGGGCAAAGCCCTGGATGTCGAAGCTGGCATGAACGTCGAAGAGCGACGAAGAGAAGGTGCCGATGCGTTCGACAAAGGGCTGGTCGGCAGCCTCGGCAATCTCGGCTTGCGAAAAAGTATTGGCCTTGCCGGTGATGGTGGTCACGGCACCTATCTTCTTGTTGACGATGAGGTAGTCTTCTTTCATGAAGCTATCCTCACTCTGATAGATGGCCTGGGTGTCGTTATAGAATTGAATGCCGAGCAGAATGATGACCATGCCGACGAGGTTTGCCAAGAAAAAGCCTGCAAACTGTGGCACACTGATGTGCTGGCGGAGAAGTTTCCAAACAAGATTCATAGGATTGAATATTAAATCAAGGATTTGACGGATTCAAAGGATTATTTATCAACGAATTGACACGAATTTTGCACGGATATTAATCCATTAAAATCCATGGCATCCTTGATAAAATGAAATATCCCATCCGTGTTTATCCTTTGATGAAACAGATTAAAGTTTAAGATGGACATCGTAGCTGACTTCGATGCGCTTGCCGATGCTCGTAGCAACGACGCCTGCCCCCTGACGCTGGGCCTCGGCCATGAGCATGTCGGCCATGATGCGAGAGTTGGAATCGTCGAGGTGGCTGATGGGTTCGTCCACAAAGATGAAGTCGAAGGGTTGGCACAGCGTCCGAATCATCGCCACACGCTGCTGTTGTCCGAACGACATACGTCCGACGAGGGCAGTGCGTTTGTCGGCAATGCCCAACTGCTCAAACCATGCGTCGATGGTGCTCTGCTTCTGGTAGCCCGTCAGTTTGTTCTTGATGAGCACGTTCTCCATCGCCGTCAGTTCGGGAAACAGACGCAACTCCTGCCACAGCAGGGCGAGGTGGTTCTTACGCTGATCGACCCACTGACTGACGCTCAGGTCGTGTATGTTAGTCTTGTTGAAAAAGATGTCGCCCAGATAGTCCTGGCGATAGCCGAAGATATAGCTGCACAGCGACGACTTGCCCGTGCCGCTGTTGGCTTCGACGAGATAGGTTTTTTCTTTCTCAAACACCACTTCCTGCTGCCATACATCGCTATGGATGTCGGTGCGCTGTGCAAACACTTCGGGAAGGGTGTTTCGGAGGGTGATAGTATTCATGAAATATGTTTTTGTCAGAAATTGATCAGTCCACTCAGCATGTCAAGAAACTGTGCAAGCAGACTGCGGTTCTTGTCCTTTCCCACTAAACGCAACTCCACTTCGCCGGACTTTTCCGACTTGAGCACAATGGCTTCCAGTGGAATCTGCTGCGATTTCAGCACGGGTTGCAGGTTGAACAGGGCAAAGAATTGTGAGGATTTGATTTCGTCGGCATAGGAAGCAAGAAGCTTGCTCTTACCGCTAAATGCTTTCTGCAACGAAGCCTGCGGCGTAGCGAAGAAAAGGGTTTTATCCTCCACGCCCCACTGCAGTTGCATGTCCTGCGCCTGCATCACGAAATGTTTGTCGCCATTCGGACGCAGCGTGATGCCATATTCGTGAGCCGTAGGTATCCAGTTCTTCACATCGTCGAGGAAGTCGCTGTTGTCCAACTGTGCAAGGGCGATGAAGTTGCTCTTCGTCAGACCTTCAGCCGCAGGTTCTTCGGGGAGTACCAACGTCACATCGCCGTCGATACTGCTAAGCATCTGCTCGATGTCGATCCCCCGCTCAAGCATAAACAGCGCCTGCTTGGCATCCTCATTCTGTTTCAGCAATTGGAGCAGCCACTTGCCTTCGCAGCCCATCGACACCCAAGCAAAGAAATTGTCGGAAGCAGCACCGAGAAACTCGCCCTGTATCTTATGCTGGTGTTCGTTGCTCTCATCGAACAACTTCTGCACACTTTCGTTCTGACTGAACATCTTCGTTCGCAGCACAGCACAGCCATCGTCGAATGATACTGACAACGAAACCTCGACATCGGCAGCACGCACTCCCTGAGGCAGCACGCCTGCAAAGCTCTGCGCCATATCCTGCGGCAGGGCAGCCATACGGGAATAAACAGCCACGGAACCCTCAGCATCATCGAGCTTAGACATATTCTCACTTGCTGGAAAACTGAGGTCGTACTCTTGTGTGAACAGGCTTGTCATCTGGCGTCGAAGCGTTGCTGGTGTCACATCGTCCTGCTGTGCAACGAGGATGAGCAGGCGATGGTCGTCGAACGCCACGTTGATGTCGCCCAGCAACGACGTCCACATCAGGTCTTCCTTCTCTGTCGGTTTGCTGGCCAGCTGTTGTTTTGCCAAGACCTTGAAGGCATTTTCCAAGTCGCCGGAGTCGCTGACACGGAGAACCAGTCCCCAGCAGTGGTCGATGGTCTCAAAAATGTAGGCAGGCGCAGTGAAGTCGATACCCATCACCGAAGGGTCATCGAGCACGGCACGCACCATTTCCCGTTCGTCGCCACTGGCTACAAGACCGACGTAGCCTTTCAGAAAATTCATAGCCGGAGCATTCTTGAGGTCAGCCTCAGCGGCCAAGTCGGCGAGGTTGACCTGAGCCACAAAAGTAGCGTCGGCTGGGATGACTGTAGCATAGTCTTTCTTGCTGCAAGAAGCAAAGAAAAGTATGCAGACCGCCATACAAGTGATACTATAAATCCTTTTCATATTTATCTGGTATTGTGTTTGTTATATTTATGATTACTCATTTGCAAGATGCATCAGATGCACCGCCACCAAAGCGGCAGTTTCGGTGCGTAGCCGACTACGCCCGAGCGAAACGGGAACGAAACCCTGCTGCTCTGCCAAGCGCACTTCGTCGATGCTGAAATCACCTTCCGGTCCGATGAGGACCAGCGCGTCTTCCCCACCCTTCAGCACATCCTTCAGCAACTGTTTGGCTTGCAAGTCGGGCTGGTCGTAACAATGGCAGATGAACTTTCCGCCTCTGTAGCTCCGCCCGACAAACTCCTTAAAGGCTGTCATGCCATTGAGCAAGGGTTTCCATGCCTTATGGCTCTGCTTCATGGCAGAAACCAATATCTTGTCGATGCGTTCCTCCTTCAGTACCGTCCGCTCGGAGAACTGGCACCGCAGGAAGGTCAATTCGTCGAAACCAATCTCCGTCGCCTTCTCTGCCAGCCATTCGGTACGGTCCATATTCTTCGTCGGAGCCATAGCCAGGTGCAGATGTCCCATCCATTGACGCGGCTGGGGCTGTGCCTCAACGATGCGATAAGAGCAACGCTTCTTCGATGTTTCCGTGAGTTCGGCACGGAAGAAACTTCCCTCACCATCCATCAGCATCACCTCGTCACCCACACTGAGTCGCAGCACACGCACAGCGTGCTGAGCCTCGTCGTCGGGCAGTTCGTGCTGAGTAGCAGCATTGGGTACAAAGAAAAAACGCACTTCCTTCATAACATATTCATCATAAGTCTGAGAGCTTCGCGAGTAGCCACTTCCAGGTTTCTAACACGACTGCCGTCAAGGTGAAGACACAGCGTTTCTACTTGCTCGACATTGCCTGCTGCGATCCATATCGTTCCTGTCGGGATTTCAGACGTTCCACCACCAGGACCTGCATAACCCGTCGTCGCAATCGCATAATCAGTTCCAAACAGGCGACAAGCACCCAACACCATCTCGGTCGCCACTTCACGGCTGACCACATCGTGACGCGCAATGGTTTCAGCACTGACACCCAACTGACGCACCTTCACCTCGTTCTGATAAGCCACAAGACCACCTTGGAAGTATGCTGAACTGCCTGCCACAGCTGTCAGTGCCGCAGCGATTCGTCCGCCGGTGCAACTCTCAGCCGTCGCCAATGTCTGGTGACGAGCCGTGAGCAGTCGTTGTATGTCGTGAGCCAAGCGTTTCATTTTTCCATACGTGCAAAGGCAGGTGCATCAATGTCGCAGAAGTCCTTGTCCAAGTATTTGAAGTAACCAGTGATACCTATCATTGCAGCATTGTCGGTGGTATAGGAGAACTTCGGGATAAAGATCTTCCACCCGTAGCGGCGTGCATGGTCGTGGAAGGCATTGCGCAACCCATTGTTGGCCGACACGCCACCTGCCACAGCCACCTGCCGAATGCCCGTGTCCTTGACAGCCTGGCGGAGTTTCTTCATCAAGATATCGACAATGGTCTTCTCCAGCGATGCAGCCAAGTCGGTCTTATGATGCTCAATGAAGTCGGGGTCGTCCTTCAACCAGTCGCGCAGCGAATAGAGGAACGAGGTCTTGAGCCCCGAAAAGCTATAGTCGTAGCCCTTGATATTCGGTTTCGAGAACTGGAAAGCATCGGGATTGCCCTGCCGAGCCAGCTTGTCGATGATAGGTCCACCAGGGTAGCCCAGTCCCATCACCTTCGAACACTTGTCGATAGCCTCACCAGCTGCATCGTCGATGGTTTGACCCAGAATCTCCATATCCTTGTACGAGTTCACCTTGATGATCTGTGAATTACCTCCGCTTACAAGCAGACAGAGGAAGGGAAACGAAGGCTGGTCGTGGTCGTCTTCTGTTTCTTTGATGAAATGAGCAAGGACGTGACCCTGCAAGTGGTTAACGTCGATGAGGGGAATGCCGAGCGAACGTGCCAAGCCTTTGGCGAAAGACACGCCGACGAGCAGACTGCCCATCAGTCCTGGGCCACGTGTAAAAGCAATGGCCGAGAGTTGCTCACGTTCTACACCGGCACGCTTCAGTGCCTGGTCCACCACCGGCACAATATTCTGCTCATGTGCCCGCGATGCCAGTTCGGGCACCACACCCCCATAAGCCTCATGCACAGCCTGCGAAGCCGTCACATTCGACAACAATATGCCATCTCGCAACACCGCTGCCGACGTATCGTCGCACGAGGATTCGATGGCCAGTATAATGATCTGTTCTTTCATGAATTAATAGGTTAAAATCTCCATCCCCGTTTCAGTCATCAGCAGCGTGTGTTCCCACTGGGCGCTGGGCAGTTCATCCTCGGTGACGACGGTCCAGTCGTCGTCGGCATCCACAAAGACATGCCAGTCGCCCATGTTGACCATCGGCTCGATGGTGAAGACCATGCCAGGAACGAGCAACATACCGCTGCCCTTCTTGCCGTAGTGCACAATGTCTGGGTCTTCGTGAAACTCATTGCCGACGCCGTGACCGCAGAGGTCGCGCACGACGGTGAAACCATTCTTGTGGGCATGACGGGCGATGGCGTTGCCGATGTCGCCGACGAAGCAGTAGGGATGGCAAGCCTCAATGCCGATTTGCAGGCATTCACGCGCCACATCCACCAACCGCTGCTTCTCAGGAGTCGTCTTTCCAATCACGAACATACGCGAGGCATCAGCGTAATATCCGCCGAGGATGGTCGTCACATCCACGTTGATGATGTCGCCCTCCTCCAGGATTTCATCTTCGTTCGGTATGCCGTGGCACACCACCTCGTTGATACTCGTGCAGACGCTCTTCGGGAAACCCTCGTAGTTGAGCGGGGCAGGAATGCCACCATGCTCCACAGTAAACGTATGCACCAGCGTATTGATTTCTTCGGTCGACATCCCCTCACGGATATGTTCAGCCACATGGTCGAGCACGGCCGTGTTCAGCACTCCGGCGCGACGGATGCCCTCAATCTGCTCCGGTGTCTTCACCAACTTGCGGGTCGGCACCAACTTTCCTCGGTTCTCCCACGCCATGATGATTTTGTCCATCTCGGTGAGGGGTTCGCCCGCGATGGCGTGCCACTGCCGTCTATTCTTTTTCTTCTTCAAAAGATTTCCCATGATTACAGTTACAAAACACAAATATTCTGCAAATTTACGCCTTTTTTTTGGCATTAGCACCCCTTCAGCCATTTTTTCAAAAGAAAAAGTTGTCTTAGGCGGAAAAGAACATCAAGAATTTTCCAGCTACGACAAAGTTCAGACAAGTTTTACTTAGCTCATTTGGTTGAAGGAAAACGTTTGCAGGGCTGTAGTCGGAAAGGGATGCAGTGGATTTAATGCAGTGGATTTAAGGACACGAGCGAGAGTTTTTGGCTGTTTTGTTTGTCTGTTTCGCTGAGTTTCACTAATTTTGTGCGGCAAAATGTTTGAACATCCAACATCATGAAGCATACACCTATTATATATATAGCAGCCCTGGGCGGCATGATGCTGCTGGCATCGTGCAAAGGCAAGAGTGAAAACGGACAGCAAGACGACAGCCTTTGGGTGGCTCCCCAGCAGACGAATGCGATTCTGGACCTGGGAGTGATGGAACGCAATGACACCATCACCGTTCGCGGACAACTTTATCACTACAGCTATCGCTTTGCACCGGTCGATTCGCTGCCCGTCATCGTCAACCCCGACGGCACCCGCTACCACGACAACGTGGTGCAGCTGACCGTCCGTCGCGATTCGACCGTCGTGCTCCGACGCCGTTTCACCAAGCATTCGTTTGCCAGCATGGTGCCGAGGGACGAACTGCCCGACTTGGCACTGGCTGGATTCAGTTACAACCTCAACCACATTGACGACCACTCGCAGTTGCGCTTCATTGCCACGGTTGGTGACCCTGACGAGACGTCAGGCATCAACTATCCCGTCGAGATACGCATCTCGTCCGACGGTACGTACTCGCTCCACACGGTCGAAGATTTTGAAACCGAATCACTGTTCGACGACCTGAACCTCGACCCGACGGAGGATATGGGGGTGTGAAAAGTGAAAAGTGAAAATTAAAAATTGAATATCGGCACACTTCGTGTGGAAATTTCACAAATTTGGTTCAAATTAAACAAAGTAAATTTGAAATATTTTGAAAATAATTTGGATAATTTCCCGACGAAGTCGGCCTACATTAAAACTTAAAAACTCAATTTTAATTTTTCAAAGTTTTATTTAAGATTTATTAGAACTTTCTGTGAATGTTATTCCATCGGAAAGCCGTATCTTTGCACCATATTTCAAGAATGAAGACTCAAATTTAATATCTGAAATATGGCAGAAGCTATCGACATTCGCGAACTGAACGAGCGAATTGAAAAACAAAGTACGTTCGTCACCAATCTGATCACCGGTATGGATCAGGCCATCATCGGTCAGAAACACTTAGTAGAATCACTGCTCATCGGCCTACTGAGCGACGGCCACATCCTGCTCGAAGGTGTGCCGGGCCTCGCCAAGACGAAGGCCATCCGTACATTGGCTGCACTCATCGACGCCAAGTTCAGCCGCATCCAGTTCACCCCCGACTTGTTGCCTGCCGACGTCGTGGGTACAATGATTTACAACCAGAAGGAGAGCCGCTTCGAGGTGAAGAAAGGTCCCGTATTCGCCAACTTCGTGCTGGCAGACGAGATCAACCGTGCGCCTGCCAAAGTGCAGAGTGCATTGCTCGAAGCCATGCAAGAGCGTCAGGTGACCCTCTCGACCACGACCTACGAACTGCCCCGTCCCTTCCTCGTGCTCGCCACACAGAACCCCATCGAGCAGGAGGGTACGTATCCGCTTCCCGAAGCGCAGGTGGACCGTTTCATGATGAAGGTGGTCATCGACTATCCGAAGCTGGAAGAGGAAAAGCGCATCATCCGTCAGAACATCGCTCCTGAGCAGACAACCATCCGTCCCGTGATGGGCACGGCAGAGATTGAAGCTGCCCGCAAGGTGGTCAGCCAAGTCTATCTGGACGAAAAGATTGAGCAGTACATCGCCGACATCGTCTTTGCCACCCGCTTCCCCGACAAGTACGGATTGAAGGATCTGGTAGGACTTATCGGCTTCGGTGGTTCGCCTCGTGCCAGCATCAACCTCGCCCTCGCCAGCCGTGCCTATGCTTTCATCAAGCACCGTGGCTACGTCATTCCCGAAGACGTGCGCGCCATTGCCCACGACGTGCTGCGCCACCGCATCGGGCTGACCTACGAGGCAGAGGCTTCGAACGTCACCCAGGAGGAAATCGTTTCGAAAATCATCAACAAGGTGGAAGTGCCCTGAAAAAAGTGATAAGTGATAAGTGAAAAGTATAAAGTGAAAAAGCCCCTCCTTGGGAGGGGTTGGGGAGGCTAATGGATACTGAAGAACTACTCAAAAAAGTCAGGCGCATCGAAATCAAGACGCGCGGCCTGTCGAACAACATCTTCGCCGGTGAATACCATTCTGCTTTCAAGGGACGCGGAATGGCATTCAGTGAGGTGCGTGAGTACCAGTACGGCGACGATGTGCGCGACATCGACTGGAACGTCACCGCACGCTTCGACAAACCCTACGTCAAGGTGTTTGAAGAAGAACGCGAGCTGACGGTCATCCTCATGGTCGATGTGTCGGGCAGCCTCGACTTCGGTACTGCCGAGCAGACCAAGCGGCAGATGGTGACAGAAATTGCTGCCACACTTGCCTTTTCCGCCATTCAGAACAACGACAAGATCGGCGTCATCTTCTTTTCCGACCGCATCGAGAAGTTCATCCCGCCCAAGAAAGGCCGCAAGCATATCCTGTTCATCATCCGCGAATTGCTCGACTTCAAGCCCCAAAGCCGCCAGACCGACATCGGCGATGCCATCGTGTTCATGACCAATGCCATCAAGAAACGCTGCACCGTCTTCCTCATCAGCGACTTCTTCGACTCCAAGGAATACACCCAGCAACTCACCATCATGAGCCGCCGCCACGACGTGTGTGCCCTGCAAATCTACGACCAGCGTATGCTCGAACTGCCCGACATCGGCCTGATGAAAGTGCGCGATGCTGAGACCAACGAGGAAATCTACATCGATACATCGTCGAAGGCTGTCCGGCGTGCCCACCACGAATGGTGGATTCGCAACCAGGCACGGCTGAAGGAAATGTTCACCCACTCAAATGTCGATTGTGCCCATCTGCGCACCGACGAGGACTATGTGAAGGGATTGATGGGGTTGTTCAAACGAAGAAAATAGACAATGAGACAACTATACCTATATATTCTGGCAGCAGCCTGGTTCACCTCGGCCACACTCATGGCGCAAGTAACGGTGGATGCCACAATCGACTCTGCCCAGATCTACATCGGACAACGTGTGGGCATCACGCTCGAAGTGAGTGCCGACCGCGGCAAGTCGGTCGAAATGCCGCAGTTCGACTCCTTGCAACAAATCGTTCCAGGCATCGAAGTGATGAATGTGAGCGAGGTGGACACGAGTTTGCTGAACGACGGTCAACGAATGCTGCTTACGCGCCGCTATATCGTCACCTCGTTCGACTCAGCCCTCTACTATCTGCCTCCGATGGTGGTAAAAGTGGACACCCAGCACTACGAGTCGAAAAGCCTGGCGCTGAAAGTCTATACCATCCCCATCGACACGCTTCATGCCGACAGCATCTTCGGTATGAAGCCCGTGATGAATCCTCCTTTCGTGTGGGAAGACTGGAGCACACCGCTCTGGATTTCGGTTGTCATCCTGCTTCTCACTGCCCTACTCCTTTACATTATCATAAGGCTGAAGGACAACAAACCCATCATCCGCCGCATTAAACTCAAACCGAAAATGGCTCCACACAAGGCTGCCATGCTGAAGATTGAGCACATCAAGGAGGAGAAAATCTGGCAGAAAGAAGATTCGAAGGAATACTACACCGAACTGACCGATACGCTGCGCCAGTATATCAACGAGCGTTATGGCTTCAATGCGATGGAGATGACCACGCCCGAAATCATCGAACACCTGCAAGAAGTGAACGACGAGAACGCACTGCGCGAACTGCGCGAGTTGTTCCAAACGGCCGACCTCGTGAAGTTTGCCAAGTACAGCACCCTGCTCGGCGAGAACGACCGCAACCTGGTCAGCGCCATCGAATACATCAATGCCACCAAGAAAGAAGAACCCGCCACACCACAACCCACCGAAATTGTCGTGGTGGAAAAACGTTCGCAGGTGGCAAAGCGCGTACTCATCGGCAGTGTCATCGCCGCCTCCATCGCCCTGCTGGCGGTTACGACCTACCTCATCTACCGCATCATCATGTTGAACCTCTGATACGACCATGGAGTTTAAGAATCCATATTTCTTTGCACTTTTAGCCCTGCTCATCCCCTACATCATCTGGTATGTGCTTCGCAACAAGAAGAGCCAACCAGCCATGCGGATGCCGCAGACAGCCAAATACCGCTACGTGCCACGTACATGGCGCACCTACCTCATGCCTCTGCCTTTCCTGCTGCGCATCGTGCTCTTCACACTCGTGGTCTGCATTCTGGCACGTCCACAGAGCAAGCACAGTTGGAACGACACCGACGTCGAAGGCATCGACATCATGCTGGCCGTCGATTTCTCCACCTCGATGCTGGCACAGGACTTCAAGCCCAACCGTGTCGAAGCCCTGAAGGAGATAGCCCAGGAGTTCATCTCCAAACGCCCGAACGACAACATCGGTCTCACATTCTTTGCCGGTGAAGCCTACACACAGTGTCCGCTCACCACCGACCATGCCGTTCTGATGAACCTCTATGCCAATGCCGACAGCTACATGGCCTACAACAACAAGGCCATTGCCGACGGTACCGCCATCGGCGACGGCATCATGAACGCCCTGCTACGCCTGCGTGAGAGTCAGGCCAAGTCGAAAGTCGTCATTCTGCTCACCGACGGCGTGAACAACTCGGGCAACATCTCACCGCTTACTGCAGCAGAAATCGCCAAACAGCAGAAAGTGCGCATCTACACCATCGGCATCGGACGCAACGGCATGGCTCCCTACCCGCTCGACTCGGGCGGCACGATCATGCTTCCCGTCGAAATCGACGAGCAGACCATGACAAAGATATCGAAAGAGACGGGTGGACGCTATTTCCGTGCTCAGAAGAATGCGGAACTGCAGGCCATCTACGACGAAATCGACCACATGGAACGCACCAAGTTCAGCGTACGCCAATACAGCAAGCGCAACGAACTCTTCGAACCCTTTGCCATCGCAGCCTTAATCACGCTGCTACTTGAAATCCTGCTCCGAGTCGTTGTCCTGCGACGACTGCCCTAAAATCTTGTAAACAATCATGTTCAGATTTGCACATCCCGAATATCTATACCTGCTGGCGTTGATTCCCCTGTTCATCGCCCTCTACATCTTCTATGCCTACCGTCAGAAACGCAAACTGGCTCGTTTCGGCAATCTGACACTGGTCCGCGACCTCATGATTGGTGTGTCGCCCTTCCGCCGACACCTGAAGTTCAGTCTGCTGATGCTCGCCCTGATGCTCGTCATTTTCCTGTGTGCACGTCCGCAATACGGCACCCGCAACGAGGAAGTGAAGCGACAAGGCATTGAAGCTGTCATCGCTGTCGATGTTTCGAACTCCATGCTCTGTCAGGATGTATCACCAAGCCGTCTCGACAAATCGAAGATGCTGGTCAGCAAACTCATCGAACAGCTCGACCAGGACCGCATCGGACTCGTTGCCTTTGCCGGCAGCGCCATCACCCTGCTGCCTATCACCAGCGACTATGTGTCGGCCAAGATGTTTCTCGACCAACTCTCGCCTTCAACCATTGCAATGCAAGGCACCAACATGGCGGAGGCCATCCGTCGTGCCACGGCGGGATTCAGCGAAAAGACCAACGTAGGCAAAGCCTTGATACTGATTACCGATGCCGAAGACCACGAAGAAGGTGCCATCGAAGCTGCAAAAGAAGCCGACAAAAAAGACATCCGCATCTATGTCCTGTCCGTCGGAACTCCCAACGGAGGCCCCATTCCCCTTGGCAACGGCACCTACAAGAAAGACAACAGTGGCAACATCGTGACCACCAAACTCAATGAGGAAGTGGGCAAACAGATTGCCAAAGCTGCCGGTGGCATCTATATCAAGGTGGACCAAACCGATCAGGCTCAGCGACTGCTCGAACAGGAAATCGAAAAAATGCAGAAGGAGGACATCTCCACCTCTATGTTCAGCGAATACGACGAACAGTTCGTCGCCGTGGCTATCTTGCTGCTGCTTGTTCTCATCGCCGAAGTTTGTATCATGGAGAAGAAGAATCCACTCCTGCGCGGTTTACGCCTCTTCAAGGACATAAAGAAATAGACTATGAACAGAACGACACATATACTGCTCCTCTTGCTTTGCATGCAAATCACCGCAATCTGCGCCTCAGCGCAGTCGAACGACCGCGACCACATCCGCATGGGCAACAGGCACTATCGCAGCACACAGTATCAGAAAGCTGAGACCAACTACCGCAAAGCCATCGACAAGAAATCCTCGATGGAGGCCTACAATAATCTTGGCAATGCACTCGCCCTGCAAGGCAAAGACTCGACAGCCTTCGAGATGTATAAGAAAGCACTCGACGAACCCTCGCCCAATACGCTCAAAAAGGCTCAGATCTATCACAACATGGGCAATCTGACCTATGCCAACGGCGTACGTGAAATGAAGATGGGTGGACAGAATGCCACACAATCCTTCCAGCAAGCAGTTGATCTATTCAAGAGTTCCCTCCGTCTCAACCCCGACGACAACGAAACTCGCTACAATCTGGCAATGGCTCAGTATCAGTTGAAAAAGAGTCAGGAGAACCAACAGCAGAACCAGAATCAGAATCAGCAACAGCAACAACAGCAGCAACAACAGGACCAGCAGAAGCAAGATCAGCAAGACAAAAAGGACGAACAGCAACAGCAGCCGCCCCAACAAGATAAAGACCAAATCGACGATAAGACGGCACAGCAGCTGCTCAACTCTGCTCAGCAAGACGAGAAGAACGTGCAGCGCAAAGTGCAACAGAATCCCCAACAACGTCGTAGCCTCGAGAAAGACTGGTAATCAGAAAGACAAAGTACCAAGTACGAAGTACAAGGACATATTAAATAGAACATGAACATATTGAATCACATATCTCAGCACAAGACGTGGCCGCTCCGCCTCGCAATACTTTGTACCCTGTACTTTGCATTTGCAGGTGCTCGTGCTGACGACATCACTCTTACCGTCCAAGCACCCACGACCGTCGAAGCTGGCGACCAGTTCCGAATCCGTTTTACGGTCAATTCGCAAAACGTCAACAACTTCAACGCCCCCGACTTTAAGGGATTCGAAGTCATCTACGGTCCTTCGACCTCACGTCAGAGCAGTTTCCAAATCATCAATGGCCAGACCTCCCAAACCAGCAGCATCACCTATACCTATGTGCTCATCGGTTCAAAGCCTGGCACCTATACCATCAACCCCGCCACTATTCAGAGCGGCAACACCCTCATCAAGTCGAAACCTCTCACCATCAAGGTTCTGAAAATCGGAACAGGTGGTGCCAACCTGGGACAACAACAAAGTTCGTCCTCATCGGCTCATCGCCAAGGGGGACAGAGCAGCCAACCCACCTCGCCCAGCAGCAACGGCATTTCCAGCCACGACCTGTTCATGACAGCAACAGCCAGCCGCACCAATGTCTATGAGCAGGAGGCCATCCTCGTCACCTACAAGCTCTATACGCTTGTCAACATCACTTCGCTCGACGGAAAGCTGCCCACACTCGACGGTTTCCAGATACAGGAAATCGACCTCCCGCGCAACAAGGAGTTTTCACTCGAAACCTACAATGGCCGCAACTACCATAGCGTTGTCTGGAGCCAGTACGTACTCTTCCCACAGAAGACCGGCAAACTGACCATTCCCAGCGTCACTTACGAAGGTACGGTCGTACAGCCCAACCGCAACATCGACCCCATCGACGCCTTCTTCAATGGAGTCAGCGGCATGATAGAACTGAAGAAGAAGATTGCCACCCCCACCCTTACGATCAACGTGCAACCCCTGCCCAACCGTCCTGCGGGTTTCTCCGGAGCTGTCGGCAACTTCAGCATCTCCTCCTCTCTGTCGCCGCAGCAACTGAAGACCAACGATGCCCTGACCCTCAAGATTACCATCAACGGCACGGGCAACATGAAACTCATCAACACCCCCGAGGTTGCCTTCCCCAAAGACTTTGAGACCTACGATGCCAAGGTGACGGACAACTTCAGCAAATCGTCCAGCGGACTTACGGGTACCCGCACGTTTGAGTATCTGGCTGTGCCACGACATGCCGGCACCCAGACCATTCCCGCCACCCAATTCACCTATTTCGACACCCAGACACGTCAGTACAAGACAATCTCCACACAGCCCTATACGATTCATGTGGAGAAAGGCAAGGGTGACGCTTCGAGTGCTGTCAGCGACTTCAGCTCCAATCAGCAAGACGTACGTCAACTCGCCCACGACATCCGCTATATCAAGACGAAGGACGTCAGCCTCAGCCCCGAGGAGGAACAAGACCGCCTTCACTCATGGCGCTATCTGCTCTGGTATCTCATCCCCCTGCTCCTGTTCTTCATCGTCACCTTCATTGGACGCAAGCAAATTCAGGACAATGCCAACCTGGCTGCCATTCGTGGACGCAAGGCCAACAAGGTGGCGCGTCGCCGCCTCAAGCAGGCAGAACGACTCATGCGCGACCATAAGCAGAACGAGTTCTACGACGAAGTGCTCAAGGCTCTTTACGGCTACACAGCCGACCGCCTGAACATTCCCCAGGAACACCTTAACAAGGACAACGTGCAGCAGCTACTCCTCGACAAGGGTGTCGGTTCCGAACTCATCGACCAATACCTCGGCGTCATCAACGACTGCGAATTTGCACGCTATGCCCCGGGTGACCCCAATGCCAACATGGAGAGCATCTACGGCAAAGCCATCACCCTCATCAGCCAAATCGAAAACAACATCAAGAAATGAAACATACCATCCTTTCCCTCATACTGCTCTTCACAGCCCTGTCGTCGTCGGCTGCCACCAAAGCCGATGCCGACCGCCTCTACGAGCAGGAGAAATATGACGAGGCAGCTGCCATCTACCAACAGCTGCTCACCGACGTCGGCACAGCGCCCGAAGTCTATTACAACCTCGCGGGTTGTTACTACAAACTCGACGACATCCCCCATGCCATCCTCAACTACGAACGTGCACTCCGCCTCGACCCCAGCGACGAAGACACACGTGCCAACCTCGCCCTTGCACGAGCTAAAACCAGCGACAAGGTCACCCCACCCTCCGAAATGTTCTTCATCACATGGTGGAAAGACCTTTGCAACAGCCTGAGCATATCCGTGTGGACGACTCTCGCCATCACCGCCTTCGTCCTCATGCTCCTCGGCATCCTCGCCTATATGTTCCTCACCCAGCTCACCCTACGCAAAGTGGGCATCTACAGCGCCATCGGCCTGTTCATCATAGTGGTGATTGCCAATCTGTGCGCTTTCAGCCAGCACTACATGATGCGCAACCACACCGACGGCATCATCATGGCCTCTGCAGTCACAGTCAAGAGTTCGCCCAGCGACAGCTCGACCGACCTCTTCGTCATTCACGCCGGCTCCAAGGTCGAAATCCTCGATGCCACCATGCAGGAATGGCGCGAAGTCAAGCTCGAAGAGGGGAAACAGGGTTGGATACCCGCCAACACCTTCGAAGTAATCTAAACCTCCACCGACCTCCCCTAACCCCTCCAAAGGAGGGGGACTCCAGACTAATGAATAAAAGAAACTATACATCAGAAACCTCGGCTCACCCCTCCTTTGGAGGGGCTGGGGGAGGTCTTTAATTTTTAATTTTCAGTTTTGCACGACCTTCTCCAATTCGACCAGCAAGCGACTCTTGCCCTCAACGGCAGCCAATCGCTATTTCTCGATAATCTGATGATTACCGTGACCAATACCTTTGCATGGTCGCTGCTCATCATCATGCTCCTCTACGTGATCTTTAAGAACAATTCGTGGAAAGAAGGTCTGTGCATCCTGCTGTGCATCGGTTTGATGATATTTGTCACCGACCGGCTCTGCTCCGGCTGGTGTAAGCCCACCGTGGCGCGCTGGCGTCCCACCCGCGACCCCGAAATCATGTATCTCATCGACACCGTCCTGAACTATCGTGGAGGCCGTTTTGGATTCTTCTCCGGCCATGCCAGCAACACCTTCTGCGTAGCCACCTTCCTTGCATGGCTCTTCCGCAGCCCACGCATGACCGCCGTTCTCTACTTCTGGAGTGCCACCACCACCTTCACACGCCTCTACCTCGGCGTCCACTACCTGGGCGACGTCACCGTCGGACTCCTTGTCGGCCTCACCACAGGCACCCTCTTCTACGCGCTGTACTATCATCTCCGCAAACGCTTCAGCAACCCCATTCCCCTCATCTCCTCACAGTTCACCTCAACGGGTTATCTGCGCTCCGACATCAACAGCTTCATCACCGTCGTCTTCCTCAATTATATCCTCGTCACCACCTTTAGCCTTACCCGAGGAATCATTTAATTTTCACTTTTCACCGATCCACACCTTCTTGCCACCCACCACATACAGACCTTTAGTCGGGTGCGCCACGCGCTGTCCAGCCATATTGTAGAAGACTGAGGCTTCCCTGTTGTTTCCTCCCACCACCTTCGACATTCCCGTCGGGACACCATCCTCATCGGTCGCCAAGAATGTCAACCGAAGCACAGAAATGGAATGATTGTCCGATGCCAAGGTAACGACTGCGTCGGCTGTTTCCCGCGTCCATGTCTCAATCACCTGTGTTTTTCCGTCGGTATAGCTGCTCGTTTGAGTCACTGTTTCCGCACCTGTCACAGCAAGCGAAATCGTGGCTGTTGAAAACACCTCGTACATCGCCTGCACCATGAAGCCATGTTCCGAGCGTACCGGCCAGCTCACCACGCTGCCTTCTCCTCCTTTCATTTGCAGTAAACCCTCATTGTCCACCAACACATTTTTCACCCTCCAAGCATACAGCTTTCCGTCGCTTCCTTTCAACTCGACTTCACTCTCACGATTGGAATACGACGAAGGCAACCCTGCGAAATCCTCAAACACCAACATCCCACTCCCCTCACACAAGTCAATCAGTTCGCTGCTCGGCACGCTGTACTTCATCGTAACGACCTCGCTCCGATGGCCATCGGCATCAACCGATACCGCTTTCACGATCGTGGTTTCCTCAATGCGCACCGTCGCCGTGCTCCCCTCCGAAGCAATGGCTGTAGAGCTCGTCGCCGGGTCACTCCCGTCGAGTGTATAGAGCAAGGTTGTTCCACCAGATGTGAGGGTCACCTCCGTACCTACGTCCACAGTTCCTGCCTCAACACTGAAGGTGGGCACATCCACAACCACCGGACTCCCACCATCATCCTCCACCAGCCGGAAGACCTTGATAGCGTGCTCGTAGGTCATGTCACTCGTCGCGTATGCCTTGTAGTTCGTCCCTTGATCCACAAAACCCAGATATCGGCCACTCGCCTTTCCATTCTTGATCAACACCGTCCCATCCTCCTGAAAGTCAAATGTCCAAACCGAATAGTCATTTTTTGCCGACAGCATGACGCCCGTCGAAGAACCGCTATAAGTCAGGTAGCACTTGCTGCTCAGCGACACATTCCGAAGGTAGTAGCCACCCGAAGCACGCTCAAGCTTCCACACATAGGGCTCCGTACCTGTCAGCCCATGCGAGCTGAAATCAGTGGTTGTCTGCAACGCATGACTACCATTCACCACATTCGACATCACATAGCCGCGTTGTTCAAACACATACAAACCCTCAGCCTCGACAGCGGTAACCTGCTGCAACATGTAGGACGTCTGGGCTGCCAGCGTGCTGCTTAAAAGGCACAACAAGGCACAAAGCAAGACATTTTTCGACATTTTTTTCATGGAAAAGACATTCTTAAAACACAAACAATTGTATCTAACGTCAGCACAGATACGCTGCGAAGTTACAAATAAAGCTGGAATCCACGAAATTTTCAAACAAAAAAAAGCAATGTCTAAGTATTTACCTGATGAGCCGTTTTCATTGCTGCAAAGCCGACGGATATCTTGTTTTCCGCGGTGTAAACCCATCCGATGCCCACATCAAACCCGTTCATTCTGCACACCCGACTCAGCCACTGTGCCGAGAAAACTCAAAATATCATTGATATTTGTAGAAATCTCAATGATATTTGTAAAAATCTCAGTGGTATTTTTGAAAATATCAATGATATTTTGAGTGTTGTCAGCCCATCAGCTGAGTATGAAGTGAACGGTGGCTGAGTCGGGTGTTCGGAAGAAGGAAGTTTTTAGGGCGTAAGCGTCACGTTTGCAGGGCAGAATATTCCTTTTCGGAACTCTGACAAAGAAAGGGAGAAAGGATTGCTCAAGAAAATACTGCCCCCATGAGGAATGCCTATTCTCCGCTTTAGTGGATGTAACGAATCCTTTAGACGGCCAGTTTGGCATAGGTGAATAAATCTATTCTAAGAACACCTGACTTTTCCTTGATGCAACGACTGAATTGTTTGGGCTAAGTTCGCCTGTGTATTCGAAATAGTCTGAAGCATCGAAACCTGTATAAATGATTCGGAAGGCATAGTTGGCTCGTCTCACAAGCCTTGTGAAAAACATTTTTTTTGAAGATGGATTGATTTTCGTTTTTTTATTGTACCTTTGCCATACTATCAATTTAAGCCCCATGAACTACCCGCTGATATCAGAATTTAACTTCCGATAAGTTAATCATTCATATTAACTTTATAACACCATGCCCACATCTTCTCTTTCCCGTTTCCTTGAAGCCCAAGACAGTAGGTTTGCCGGCTATCAACAGGCTCTGACTGAAATCAAGAATGGTTATAAGTCCGGCCATTGGATCTGGTACATATTCCCCCAGATGAAGGACCTGGGTTACAGCAGCATGTCTCGATTCTATGGCATAACAAATCTGAAAGAAGCCCAGGAATACATGAAGAACGAGACTCTATCAGGACGGCTACGGGAAATAACGGCCGCACTCCTAGAACACACCGATAAACGGGCTGAGGATATACTGGGCTACGTCGATGCCATGAAAGTGAAATCCTCCATGACCTTGTTTGATGCCGTATGTCCAGGTGATGTGTTTGAAAAGGTATTGCAGCAGTTCTATGGCGGCGAAAGGTGTGTTCGGACTTTGAGGATGCTGAATTTGTAAATGACTAAGGAGATGCAATCTATAAAAAAACATTGAACCCAAATCGGTCATTAGAGATTTATTCCATTCCATTTTCTAATGACCTCCATTAGAAAATGCCAATTATATTTAGTTTATTCACAATAAGTTGTTACCTTTGCCACGCAATAGAATTGATTGGTAATGATGTGTGACTATAACATAAAGTTCGTTAACAAGGAAATCACTCCATTTGGGGGCCTTTCCTTGTTTCTGAAGATGCTTGAGAGATGCCATTTCGCAGAGCATCTTGAAATGTGTGACCTA
>Ga0247608_10002530_pt1 | contig 22660 bp, 18 predicted proteins | sample 176DNAGHGlowgp2_FD_193490 | JGI IMG/M metagenome (GOLD analysis project Ga0247608, IMG submission 193490) | Sheep rumen microbial communities from Palmerston North, Manawatu-Wanganui, New Zealand - 1766 DNA GHGlow gp2 | ecosystem: Host-associated > Mammals > Digestive system > Stomach > Rumen ...
CCACCGGCGGATGTCGATTTTATTCCCACTCGCTCCTGGCAAAGCCATTTTAAGCGATTTTGTTAGGCTTGTTTAGCTCCTATTATCCACATTCGTCATATTCCATCCTTTGGGATGGGCTATCCGACTTTGTGTTGCCAAAGTGTTGCCACGCTTGACGCCCTTAGTATATCAAAGAATGACGCAAAAATCAAGCATATTCGTTTACTTTATTAGCAAATCATTTTTTCTATTATGTGTAATCTTTTTGTCACAGGCGGAAGTCTGCCTTCCGCTTAGTCTGCCTTCCGCTTAGATAATATGAAGTGACCCCGCATTTGCAGCAACGTGGATTTACCCGTATACTGTCAGATGCTAAATCACGCCAGCAGCGGGGCTTACCGCATGCAAAGGAGGTCACTTCATGTATAGGATACTCAAAATTGGGATGGATGTCCATACCACAAATTACACTCTTTGCGCACTGGAAAGCAAATTCGGTGAAGAAGACACAGTACTGGCAAACATCACGGTGGGACCTGACCATAAGAATGTTCTGGATTTCGTTCGGAGAATCAAAGAGAAAATGGATCCAAAGGGTAAAGATAAAATCGATGTGGAGTGTGGGTACGAAGCCGGATGTCTCGGATACTCTCTTTACCAGCTACTGTCAGCATGCAAGTTGAAATGTACGATTCTGACACCGACAACAATGCACTCAGAGAAAGGGCCTCGGATCAAAACTGACAGGAGGGATGCGAAACTTATCGCACAGTGTCTTTCCAACGGTGGATACCATGCAGTACATATACCGACTGCAGAAGACAATGTCGTTAAGGAATATGTCCGGATGCGGGATGACCATAAGCTTGCACTAAAGAAGGTGAAACAGCAAACCAATGCACTCTGCATACGATTCGGATTCCTTTATGATGGAACCAAATGGACCGGAATACATCTGAAATGGCTTCGGGCGCTGGCGTTGCCGGAACTGGTGCGCGAAACACTGAATGAATACCTGGCTACATATGATGAACTGACAGCCAAGATTGCTAGATTTGACCAGCGAATTCAGGAGATTGCTGGTCAGGAGCAGTATCGGGAGAAAGTCAGAAAACTGGAGTGCTTCCTGGGAATTAAGACGCACACCGCATTGTCGCTGATTGTCGAAACCGGCGATTTTATCCGATTTCGGAAAGGCAATGTCTATGCGGCCTATCTGGGATTGGCTCCGGGTGAACACTCCAGCGCTGAAAGTGGCGGCAGGCTTGGAATTACAAAAGCAGGGAACTCGCATCTGAGACGATTGCTGATTGAAGCATCCGGAGGAATCTGTAAAGGACAGATCGGCAAGAAATCCAAGGATTTGATTGCCCGACAAGCGGGCAATTCAGCGGAAGTTATCGTCTATGCAGATAAAGCCAACATCCGACTTCGGAGTAAATACTACCGGTTAATACGGCATGGGAAGAAAAGAAACGTTGCGGTAACGGCAGTGGCCAGGGCACTTGCCTGCTTTGTTTGGGGAATGATGACCGATAATATTCATGGGAATGCTGCTTGATGCCTCCGTCCCTGCCGACCTGGACAGAACATGTTCGGCCAGCTGATCCGTAGCCACGGCGACGGGCGGGATGGGATCGGAGCAAAAAGAAGACAATCCTCCCGCCCATCGCCTGCCTGATTATAGCCGGCCGAACATAACCTGTCCAGGCAATCGGGCAAGGAGTAGTATTTTTTCCGCATCCGTATAGCGAAAAAATCTCCACCCCTTGCCCGAACGGCAGGCTTGCGTGTGGCCAAACGTTTTCGGCTCGGGGACGAACAGGCTCGGAACTGTTTCCCCCAGGCAGTCACTTATTACTGAATTCACTTTCGACAGCATCTGGAAAGAGCTGTGATCACTGAAAGGTTCGAGCCAACTGCGCTTCTCCTATGTTGGCATGGGCAACCATGATCCACGCTCTTAGATCGCAGAGCTCTCGGCGGACCATTAGCCTGTTGGTAACCAACCCACGAATAACAGAGTGGCCAATGCCGGAGACTGTTAAATCAGAGCTCTTTCCACGTGCTGTCGGGATTGAAATTACTGGGCCTGTCAAGTTTCAGAGAAAAACTCTCAGACTCTCTTGACAAGGGTCACTTCATAACAGGAGATCGAAAAAGCGCTATCCACCTATACCCTCCAATAACCCGCAAACGCTTGCTATTACTGGATTTCCAAAGATTTCGATCGTTCGTGTAACCTCCAAAAACCACCTGTTTTACCCTAGTGCGATTAGCAGGAAATTAGCAGAGCTAATTTTGGCGGTAGGCCATTTTCCCAAACCATCCGCCAAAATTAGACGGTTCAGGAAAATGACTTTTTTGAAAACAGGCAAAAACAACGGCAAAAGTTTAGTATGAATAAACTTGGCATGATCCGTTCATTTGATCTGTTTTTCCCTCAGCAGCTCATGGTCTGGGTGCGACAGACAGGACAGAGAAGAAACTATGGATTATAATGGCTTTACCGGGATCGGCTTAGCAGCGCTTACACAAACCTTCGGGTCGAAGAGGTCCCCGGATTCCGATATGTGGAGCATACCGTTATCAGCACGGAGCCGGAGAGCGACGCTTTGGACAGGGTGTACAAATACGCAAAAGATCACGGAGATGAACATCCTAAAGTGATCGGCTGGGATTTTCCCAGGCTGTCTGTCGAGCAGATCAATGTATTCAGGATGCATGGATACACCGCAGCATGGATCGATCCTGCCGGAAGGCATGAACCCTGAAGGTCTGGATATCAAAAAACAGGCCGCGCACAGGTATGCGGCGATCCACATCGAACAACCCTTTGACAATCCCTTTTCCACCATCCCGGGCGCTTACCATACGCTTGGGGATTATATGAGAACAAACGGACTGGTACATGTGGAAGATGAAGTCATACCATGTTTTGAAACAGCCGGAGAAAGCATGGACGTCTATCTGGCTTGCAAGTGAAGAAACATCCATGAAATGAGGAAAGCAGAGACGGCGGATGATCCGGGCCTCCTCTGTCGGCGAAGGCTGAAGTCAGCACCTTCTTAGAATCAGGTTTTGTGACGAGCTTTTCACTCATTTCGAACACATCCATCGTTCGGATTTATTTACAAAACAGTTCGATTATGCTACTCTGAATCAATCGTTGTTACGCCGAGTGTAACCTCCTCTAAAACATCCAACAGCATCCGAACCGTATCAAGAGATGTCAGCATCGTGATGTTGTTCTGAGCAGCAACACGGCGAATCGCCACACCGTCGCCGTAATGGATCCCGGACAGAATCGCTCTTGTGTTGATGACGTATGCCACATAGCCTGCACGGATCGATTCCAGCACTTCTTCGCTGCCTTCACTTGGCTTGCGTCGGATCCTGGTACGGATCCCATGAGATTTCAGTACTTCTCCAGTAAGTGTCGTGGCTTCGATATTAAAGCCCATCTGATAAAAGCGTCTGACTAGGGGAACAGTCTCTTCTTTGTCCTCGTCCGCGACACTGACAAGCACTGTTCCGTAATTGCGCAGCCGAAGGCCGGCGGCGATCATCGCCTTAAAAGCAGCCCTGTGCAGTTTCCGATCATATCCAATCGCCTCTCCCGTTGATTTCATCTCCGGGGAGAGATAAGCATCCATTCCACCCAGCTTTGAAAAGGAGAAGGCCGGAACCTTGACATAGTACCTCGATTTTTCTTTCGGGTACCGTTCAAAAATCCCCTGTTGCTGCAGAGATACCCCCAAAATTGCAAGAGTCCCTATGTCCGCGAGGCTGAACCCTGTCGCTTTAGAAAGAAACGGCACTGTGCGGGATGAGCGGGGATTCACCTCAATTACATAGACTTTTTCATCCGGGGCCACGATAAACTGGATGTTGAACAGACCCATGATACCAATCCCAAGCCCCAGCTTTTCCGTGTAATCCAGAATTGTCTTCTTCACACGTTCTGACAAACTGTAGGAGGGGTATACACTAATGGAGTCCCCTGAATGGACACCGGTCCGTTCCACCAGTTCCATAATTCCCGGGACAAAGACATGTTGGCCATCGCAGACGGCGTCCACTTCCACCTCTTTGCCCCGTATGTATTTATCCACCAGAACTGGCTTGTCTGCATCTACTTCCACGGCAGAGCGCAGATAATCCCACATGGATGCTTCCTTTGCCACGATCTGCATTGCCCGTCCGCCTAACACAAAGCTGGGGCGGACAAGAACGGGATAGCCGATCTCTCTTGCCGCCTGAATGCCCGCTTCAATACTGGTGACCGCCTGGCCTGTCGGTTGAGGAATGTCCAGCGTGAGCAGCAGCTTTTCGAACGAATCCCGGTTCTCTGCACGATCAATGGCGTTATAATCGGTACCGATGATCGTCACGCCACGATCTTGCAGAGGCTGGGCAAGGTTGATTGCAGTCTGTCCGCCAAGTGTGGCGATCACACCTTCCGGCTTTTCAAGCAGAATGATGTTCATCACATCTTCCACACAGAGCGGTTCAAAGTACAGCTTATCGGAACAGGTATAGTCGGTGGAAACGGTCTCAGGGTTATTGTTGATAATGATTGCCTCGAATCCGGCTTTTCGGATGGTTTGGACCGCATGTACAGTTGAATAATCAAACTCCACTCCCTGCCCAATGCGGATCGGTCCGGAACCGAGAACGATGATCTTGCGCTTATCAGATACGACCGATTCATTTTCTTCCTCATATGTGGAGTAAAAGTAAGGGATATAGCTGTCAAATTCTGAGGCGCAGGTGTCGATCATCTTATAGACGGGAACAATGCTGTGTTCTGTTCGGAGCTGGAATATCTCCTCCTCCTGCATTTCCCAAAGTACGGCAATCTCGTGGTCTGAGAATCCCATTCTTTTTGCGTGACGCAATTCTGCAAGGTCGCGGGCCTGCTCCCGCAAAACCGCTTCCTCTGCCACGATGTTCCAAAACCCCTGAACGAAAAAACGATCGATCCCGGTTGCTTTGACGATACAGTCTTCTTCGCAGCCTCTACGCAAAAGCTCTGCAATCGCATAGATTCGGTCATCTGTTCCGTTCTGAATGTACTCAGCTAGTTCGGCAGTATCCTTGCTGTCGAATTTATCAAGATGTAGATGATAGGCACCGATTTCCAATGATCGAACACCTTTTAGAAGGCTTTCCTCAAAGCTCCTTCCGACGCTCATCACCTCGCCGGTGGCTTTCATCTGAGTGGAAAGGGTGTTGTTGGCGTCTGCGAATTTGTCAAAGGGGAACCGGGGCAGTTTGGTTACAACATAGTCAAGCGCGGGCTCAAAGGCTGCGGGTGTGTTGGCAATTTGTATCTCATCAAGAGTCATGCCGATGCCGATTTTGGCAGAGACCCGGGCAATGGGATAACCGCTTGCCTTGGAGGCGAGTGCCGAAGAACGCGAGACTCTTGGGTTAACCTCGATCAAGTAATATTGGAAGGACTTCGGGTCAAGGGCAAACTGGACATTGCAGCCTCCTTCAATTTTCAGCGCGCGAATGATTTTCAGGGCGCTGTCCCGAAGCATCTGATACTCCTTATTGCTCAGCGTCTGTGAGGGACAGACCACAATGGAATCTCCAGTATGGATACCAACCGGATCAAGGTTTTCCATGTTACAGATCGTGATGGCTGTATCATTCCGGTCTCGCATGACCTCATATTCGATTTCCTTATATCCTTTGACACTCTTTTCCACCAACACCTGCTGCACAGGGGACAATTCCAATGCATGCTTCATTAGTATTTCAAAGCTCTCCGGGTCATCGGCAAAACCGCCACCTGTTCCTCCGAGGGTAAAGGCGGGGCGCAGCACAACCGGATAGCCGATCTTCTCCGCTATTTCCAGCCCTTCCTCCACAGAAGAAGCTGTGTCGGAAGGAAGAGTCGGCTCACCAAGCGCCTGACACAGACATTTGAACTGTTCCCGATCTTCCGCCTGTTCGATGGAACTGCCGGGGGTCCCCAAAAGCTCGACCCTGCATTCAGCCAGAACACCCTTTCGATCAAGCTCCATGGCAAGATTCAGCCCGGTTTGACCGCCAATACCTGGAAGGATCGCATTGGGCCTTTCATAACGAATGATCTTTGCGATGTATTCGAGGGTCAGGGGCTCCATATAGACTTTATCTGCAATGGCAGTGTCCGTCATAATTGTTGCCGGATTGGAATTGCACAGGATCACCTCGTACCCTTCTTCTTTGAGTGCAAGACATGCCTGGGTCCCGGCATAATCGAATTCTGCCGCCTGACCGATCACGATCGGCCCGGAACCGATCACAAGGATCCGATGAATATCTTTTCTCTTAGGCATGGCGTTCCTCCATCAATGCTGTAAATTGATCAAACAGGTGTCCACTGTCCTGTGGACCAGGCGCGCTTTCCGGGTGATACTGTACGCTAAAGGCCCGATCCGCCTCGCATTTGATTCCCTCTATTGTCCCATCCAGTAAATTGCGGTGTGTTACAATGAGTGAAGTGTTTGAAAGACTGTCCTCACTGACTGCATAGGAATGATTCTGAGCCGTGATTTCGATCTTTCCGGTTTCCAGGTCCTTTACCGGATGATTTCCGCCCCGATGTCCGAATTTCAGCTTATAGGTCTTTGCACCATAAGCCAGAGAGAGGATCTGGTGTCCCAAGCAGATACCGAAAATTGGGATCTGTCCAAGCAATGTCCTCACCGTCTGTATGGTCTGAGGCACATCTGTCGGATCGCCCGGGCCGTTTGAAAGGAAGACCCCGTCGGGTCGAAGTCCACAAATGGCTTCTGCCGTCGTATCCCAGGGGACTACGGTAACGCGGCAGCCTCGCGCTGTGAGAGAACGCACGATATTACGCTTCATCCCGCAGTCGATTGCCACAACATGAAACCTCGTCTGTTCTCCAAAAACCTCATATGGCTTTTGGCAGCTGACTCTGGAAACCGCATTGTGAGGAATCCGGTAGTCTTTCATCTTTTCAAGGCCAGCCTCCACGGTTGTTGCTATATTGGTCAGGAGTGCCTTTCGGCTCCCATAATCTCGAATCGAGCGATTCAGCTTCCGGGTATCCACGCCTCCGATCCCGGTGATGCCATACTGCTTCATCACGTCTCCCAGCGTACTCACAGAACGGAAATTGGAGGGCTTGTCGTTGTATTCCCGCACGATAAGCGCGCCGATGGTAGGCGTCTGCGTCTCGTAGTCGTCTTTTGCCATACCATAGTTCCCGATGAGCGGATAGGTCATCACCACCGCTTGATCGGTATAGGATGGATCGGACAGGATCTCCTGATAGCCCACCATGGAGGTGTTGAACACAATTTCCAATATTTTTTCCTGCGGAGAACCAAAGGAGAAACCGAAATATTCCTCCCCGTTCTCTAAAATGATTTTTCTGTCAGGAAGCTTAGCCATGGGTCATTTCCTCACTTTATCCGCTCGGAGAGCCTCTGCTCAAAGCGGTTTTTTCTGCTATCGATCGGTATTTTTGTGGGATAGCGGCCATCAAAGCAGGCGCTGCAATAGCCCCCGTTTCCGGCAAGCTCTTTCAGATTGTCCACAGGGAGATACCCCAAAGAGTCGGCGCCGATCATCTCCGCGATTTCCAGGACAGAGTGGTGACATGCGATCAGATGGTCTTCCGAATCAATATCCGTTCCATAAAAGCAGGGGTGAAAGAAGGGAGGCGCAGAGACCCGCATGTGGATCTCCTTTGCACCAGCGTTCCTGAGCAGGGAAACGATGTGACCGCTGGTTGTTCCCCGAACGATCGAGTCGTCGATCAGAACAATACGCTGATTTTTCACAACGCTTTCGACAGCGGAAAGCTTGATGTTCACCTGATTTGCTCTGTTTTCCGGTGCAATAAAGGTTCTGCCGATGTATTTGTTTTTGATGAGCCCTATTTCATAGGGGATTCCTGATGCACGGCTGTATCCCAACGCTGCATCCAGTCCAGAGTCTGGGACTCCGATTACGAGATCTGCCTGAACGGGATGGGTCCGGGCGAGGATCTCGCCGGCTTTAATACGCGACGTATGGACTGCCTGATCATCGATCACGGAATCAGGCCTGGCGAAGTAAATATACTCAAAAACACAGAGCTTCTTCTCTGCTTTCCCGCAGTGCTCCCGGCGGGAAACAATCCCGTTCCGGCTGAATATCAGAATCTCTCCCGGCTCTATATCGCGTATTAATTTCGCTCCGACTGCTCCCAATGCGCAGCTTTCTGAGGCTACCACATAAACATTGTCAGCTGTTACACCGTAACAAAGCGGCCGAAAGCCATGCGGGTCTCTTGCACAGATCAGTTTTTGAGGGGACATCAGCACTAAAGAGTAGGCGCCTTCCAGCGTATTCATTGCCCGGCTGAGGGCTTCTTCAATGGAAGGAGCTGTCAGTCTTTCTTTTGTGACGATATATGCTATTGTTTCCGTATCGCTGGATGTGTGGAAAATAGCCCCGGTCAGCTCCAATGCCGAACGGAGTTCCAGCGCATTGGACAAATTACCGTTGTGTGCGATCGCCATATGTCCCTTCTGGTGGTTCACTTCGATCGGCTGACAGTTGCTGCGGCTGTTGCCTCCGGTCGTTCCATATCGAGTATGAGCCACCGCCATGGTTCCCTTGGGAAAGGAGGAGAGAGCCTGCGGTGAAAAGACTTCATTTACAAGGCCCAAATCCCGATGCGAGAAAAACACACCGTCATCGTTTACCACTATCCCGCAGCTTTCCTGTCCTCTATGCTGAAGGGCGTATAAGCCATAGTAACAAATGTCCGCCGCATCAGTTGGGTTTTCAGAGAAAAAGCCGAACACACCGCAGGCTTCATGAATACTCATTTCAGTGCTCCTCTCAGCTTAACAGCAGCCTCTATAAAGCCTTTGAAGAGGGGGTGTGGCTTGTTGGGGCGGCTTTTGAACTCGGGGTGATACTGAACGCCGACAAAGAATGAGCGGTCGGACAGCTCCACAGTCTCCACCAGCTTTCCATCGGGTGAAATGCCGCTCAGGGTCAGCCCACAGGCAGTAAGTCTCTCCCGATAATCGTTGTTGAACTCGTAGCGATGTCGATGGCGTTCTGTAATCAGCTGCGTACCGTAACATCTTTCCATGGTTGTGCCCGACTCTATTACGCAGGGATAAGCGCCGAGGCGCAGCGTTCCGCCTTTATCGATGTCCTCACTTTGTCCTGGCATAAAGTCGATCACGCGATTTTTGCACTGCTCGTCAAACTCACCGGAATTTGCGTCAGGGATGTTCGCCACATCTCTGGAATACTCGATAACCGCGATCTGCATACCAAGGCAGATATCGAAATATGGAATATTTTTTTCTCTGGCATATTACTCATTTTCAGCCTCCATTTGATCTTCCAATCTGCTCATGATCTCCTGATAGGCGTCTTCCACACCGCCCAGATCGCGACGGAACCTGTCTTTGTCGAGCTTTTTTCCGGTCACACTGTCCCACAGCCGACAGGTATCAGGGCTGATTTCGTCCGCCAAGACAATGCTGCCATCCGCCAGTCTGCCGAACTCCAGCTTGAAATCAACAAGCGTGACGCCACAGGAGTGCCAGAAATCCTGCAGCAGTTTGTTTATTTTCAAGGCATACCGTCTGATCTGTTCCAGCTCCTCCCGCGTTGCGAGCCCCAGAGCCAGCGCATGGGACTCGTTCAGCAGAGGATCACCTAATGCGTCGTTTTTGTAGGAGTATTCTACGGTCGGCTCGGAGAACACAAGGCCTTCATCCACGCCATAGTTTTTTGCAAAGGAGCCGGCGGAAATGTTTCGCACGATCACTTCCAGCGGGACGATATTCACTTTTTTCACAAGAGTATCCCGGTCACTGAGTTCCTCAACAAAGTGAGTCGGGATCTCGTGCTCCTGCAGCATGCGCATCAGCGCGTTGCTCATTCTGTTGTTGATGATGCCCTTGCCCTCGATCGTACCACGCTTTTGACCGTTAAATGCGGTGGCATCGTCTTTATAAGATACGATCAGAAGATCCGGATCCTCAGTGGCGAATACCTTTTTTGCTTTTCCTTCATACAATTGTGCGCCTTTTTCCATAACTTACCTCCATGCTTTTCCAGTCCGGCATCATTCAACTGTAACGGACTTGGCAAGATTTTTGGGTTTATCAATATCGCAGCCATTTTCCCGGGCGACATAATAAGCAAGCAGCTGCAGCGGAACGATTTCGATTACCGCGGAAAAGAGAAAAGGGCGTCTTCGAGTTAAATCACTCAAAGACGCCCTTGCCTTTACGAGAGGCATTTTACATCGAGACTTATCGTATGTCAAGCAGCAAATTGCAAAATCACAGGGTCAAAACTTTCACGTTACAGATTAAAATTTTGGGCTTCTCCAAGCTCTTCCCTCGTCATTTCTCGAAGTTCACGGTAATACCATAGCTTTTCCCCCGGGCTGGCATCATCAGCCACTCGCGGAAGAGAAGCATTCATTTGAATTACAAACAGGGCAGCGGCTACAGCATCTCTGATGCGATTATGAAGCTGCGTATTGAAAAAACTAAACAAGCCCTGACAGTGCCTTCTTCCCGGGTCAACGATGTATCCCAGCAAGTAGGATTTCTGGACACTGGCACATTCATCCGAGCGACGCTTTGGACAGGGTGTACAAATACGCAAAAGATCACGGAGATGAACATCCTAAAGTGATCGGCTGGGATTTTCCCAGGCTGTCTGTCGAGCAGATCAATGTATTCAGGATGCATGGATACACCGCAGCATGGATCGATCCTGCCGGAAGGCATGAACCCTGAAGGTCTGGATATCAAAAAACAGGCCGCGCACAGGTATGCGGCGATCCACATCGAACAACCCTTTGACAATCCCTTTTCCACCATCCCGGGCGCTTACCATACGCTTGGGGATTATATGAGAACAAACGGACTGGTACATGTGGAAGATGAAGTCATACCATGTTTTGAAACAGCCGGAGAAAGCATGGACGTCTATCTGGCTTGCAAGTGAAGAAACATCCATGAAATGAGGAAAGCAGAGACGGCGGATGATCCGGGCCTCCTCTGTCGGCGAAGGCTGAAGTCAGCACCTTCTTAGAATCAGGTTTTGTGACGAGCTTTTCACTCATTTCGAACACATCCATCGTTCGGATTTATTTACAAAACAGTTCGATTATGCTATACTGACACCAGGAGACAAAGGAGTCTGAAATGATTTCTTTGCCTTTTTTGTTTCTTTCAAATCGAAACAAGAATTCATCGAACAGAATGACACTGAACCCGATGTCGGAAAGGGGGAGCATTCCATGGCTGCGTTTGACAAGGTGCTGTCTGGCATTCCCGGGCTGGATCAGGCGCTGGATTATATCCGAATGGGCGATAACGTGGTTTGGCGCGTGTCCAATCTGGAAGAATTCCGCCGTTTTTCAGATCCGTTTGTGGAACAGGCTAAAAAGGACGGCAGAAAAATCATCTATTTCCGATTTGCCAGTCATCCGGAGCTTGTAGCGGAATGTCCGGAGGTCAAGCGCGTGTGCATTCCACTTTCCCACCGGTTTGAAACCTTTACCGTAGATATTCACCGGGTGATCGAGCAGGAGGGCAAGGACGCCTTCTATGTGTTTGACTGTCTGTCGGAGTTGCAGACTGCCTGGGCAACGGACCTGATGATGGGGAATTTCTTCCGCGTCACCTGCCCCTTTCTGTTCATCCTCGACACAGTGGCTTTTTTCCCGATCATCCGTGGACGCCACTCCTTCCATGCGATCAACAAAATCAGCAATACGACCCAGCTTTTCCTGGACGTGTATTCGGATCAGGGCAGCGATGCCATGTATATCCGTCCTCAGAAGGTATGGAACCGGAGCTCCGACACCATGTTCCTGCCGCACATCTTCCATCCTGTCACCGGGCAGGTCCAGCCAATCCAGGATGGCGTACAGACCAGCCGCTTCTACCAGGTGATGCACAGCTATCAGCGGACGCTGGAAGAACAGTACGTGGACTCCTGGGACCGTTTTTTCAATCAGACCCGGCTGCTGCATGATAACGCGATACCTGTGGAAGAACAGTGCGCCAGAATGTGCAATATCATGATGACACGGGATGAAAGGCTTCGGACGCTGGTGAAAAAGCACTTCCGGCCAGAGGATTACTTCGAGGTCAGGGACCATATGGTGGGCACCGGTATGGTGGGTGGAAAAACCTGCGGAATGCTGCTTGCCCGAGCCATGATCCGCAATCTCGCGCCGGACATCGACCGGGTGATGGAACCTCATGATTCCTTCTATGTAGGCTCGGACGTGTTTTATACCTACATTGTGGACAACGATTTCTGGGATCTGCGCGTCCGGCAGCGAACAGATGAAGGATATTTTGAACTGGCGGGACAGTTGGAGGACCGCCTGAAAACCGGGACCTTCTCCCGGGAAACAAAGGATCAATTCATGCATATCCTGGAATACTATGGCCAGGCCCCTTATATTGTCCGTTCCAGCAGTATTCTGGAGGATGGTTTTGATAACGCGTTCGCAGGGAAATACGAATCGGTTTTCTGCGCCAACCGTGGCACACCGGAGGAAAGACTGGAAGAATTTGAGAATGCCGTACGGACAGTGTACGCCAGCTCGGCGGGGCTTTCCGCTCTGGACTACCGCAAACGGCGGGGCCTGGACCGGCGGGATGAACAGATGGCCCTGCTGGTGATGCGGGTTTCTGGATCGGCCTACGGAACGTACTATATGCCCTGCGCCGCGGGTGTTGGTTATTCCTTCAGCCCCTATAAATTCCTGAAGGACATAGATTCCTCAGCCGGCATGCTCCGGCTGGTGATGGGGCTTGGCACTTCAGCCGTAGACAGGACGGAGGGCTCTTATCCGCGGCTGGTCAGCCTGGATAGGCCGGAAGCCACAAACTGTACCACCGTGGCTGAAAAGCACCGATATTCCCAGCGAAAAGCGGAAGCGGTGGATTTACGGAACAGGCATCTGAGCAGGGTGTCCCTGCAGGAACTGGAACCGATGCTGCCGCAGTTCATGAAATACCAGGTGCTGGAACACGATACGGAGGCAGAAGCGTCGCTCCGGGAGCAGGGTGTCGTTCGGTCCGTCTGTTTCATTTCCTGCCTCGGGCTGGTTCAGAATACGGAAATGATGCGACGAATGCAGCGGATGATGCACCTGATCCAGGCTGAATACGGACTGCCTGTGGACATTGAGTTCACCATCAATGTATCGGAGAATCGGGAATACATGATCAATCTGCTGCAGTGCAGGCCACTGCAGGTTTATCGGGACGCAGGCGGAGTAGCCCTGCCGGAGGATGTTCCGGAGGACAGGATCCTGCTGGAGACTCGCGGCGCTTCTATGGGGCTTTCCAGGAAAACCAGACTGGATCTGATCGTATACGTTGACCCAATCAAATACTACCATCTGCCCTATTCCAAGAAGCCCGATATTGCTGCGCTGATCGGCCGGATCAACTGGAAATACAGGGATCAGGGAAAGCACATGCTGCTGATGGCTCCCGGGCGGATCGGCACGTCATCTCCTGAGTTGGGTGTTCCAACCGCGTTCTCCGACATCAGCAGTTTCGAAGCCGTTTGTGAGATAGCGGAAAGCCGGGCAGGCTATAACCCGGAGCTGTCTTACGGCAGCCACATTTTCCAGGATCTCGTGGAGGCTCAGATCCTGTATACAGCCGTATTCTCCGACAAGAAGACCCTCCGTTTCCGTCCGGAACTGATTCAGACGTCGGAGAATATCATATCCCAAATCCCACAGGGCGCTAAATGGCAGGATGTTGTCTGGCTGGCGGATGTAAGCGATCGGAACTGTATGTTGTACCACGATATGACAGAGGAGCGGGTTTTGCTGCATTTTTGATTCACTGCGGGCAACCAGGCCATGCGAGCGGCCAATCCGTCCACACCCATGACCATCGTGATCACCCCCATTTATCTGCACACCTGAGGACGCTGGCGGCGTCCTTTCCTTTGCCCGAAAACGCCCGGAAATCAAAAGTTCCCGGCCACCAGGCGCTTCCGTATGGAAGTCCCGGCGGTCGGCATTTTCTTTTCCCCATCCTTCTCCGGGATGGTTGAATCTGAGTCCGCAAGGATTCAGCCCTTCACCGCGCCTGCGGCCACACCCTTGATGATGTGCTTCTGGCAGGCCAGATAAAAAGCAATGACCTGTATGATACTCATCAGGATCAGTGCCGTGGTAGCCCCCAGATCCACCGTGCCGTATGCTTCCACCTGAACACATATCCGAAAAAGCTATAAATTCCAAAGAGAAGACAGTGAACGCCCATCAACAGTACTCTCATCTCCTGCAAAAGTTTCTTAGGGTCTATAACATCGAAGGGTCTCGCATGGGTCTCTTCTCTTTGGGGACTAATAAGGGTACGTAGTAGCCAGTTATACCCTTTTCAAGGGTAACTGGCTCTCCGAGGGGGAGCGAACCGGAAAAGAACACATTAATAATCGAACAATATCAACGGCCGTAGTGCTTTTGGGGTTGGCGTCGGTGCGCGTTTTCGTAGAGGAGTTCCTCTACTCTAGAAGTATAAACCGACTTCTGTAGAACGCAAGTGATGGTATATACCGGCTGTGTCACCGAGAATCAGCTGATTGATGAGGGACACGCAAAGCTTCGCCAGCCCAGTGATCTGATAAACCTGTTGTACATTGAAAGTATCCTCTACGATATTTTTACATCGCAATTAACCAGCGGGTGAACAAATGGAAACAATCTCAATGATTATCCGCTGAAAGCAATTCGCACAGGAGGATCTTTCCATGAAAACAATCAAGCAAATCCGTAAAGCGCTTCTTCTGATTACTCTAGCAATCCAAAGCCTGATACTCTCAATTAACCCAGCCAATGCTGACGTGATGACCGGAGTGAATACTCCCTGTGTTCCGGAGGCCCGCAAACTCAAGACGCATGGTTCCCTGACCATCGATCACTCCCATGCATCCGACGGCTATATCATTGTAAAAGCCAAGAAGTCCGACAACAAATTGAAGGTTGCAATTTCATTCGATGGTATATGGAACCGATGAAAACGTTTATGTGGAAATTGCAAGCATGTATAATATGGTTAATGTATTACTAAATAACACAGATATGCATCATTTATCAAGAACACTTGCAAAATACAATACAAATACACGAAAATCTATTGACATTCTGCATCATTTGGATATAATACATGCATAAAGCGACGGTGCTTCGCCTGGCAACAGGGCACCGCCGCTTTTATTTTTCCAGATACCGAAGGGAGCATGAAGCACCATGATCCGTTTGAACAACGTGACAAAAAAGTTTGGCAGCAACGAAGTGCTGAAGGGCATTGACCTGACAGTTAAGACCGGTGAAAAGCTGGTCATTATCGGCCCCAGCGGCTCCGGCAAATCCACGCTGATCCGCCTGATGAACGGCCTCGAGGAAACCAGCAGCGGCACCGTGGAGATCGACGGCAAGCAGATGACCCATCAATCCCGTGCCAAGCTGAACCGCGAGTATTCCTCTATGGTGTTCCAGCAGTTCAATCTGTATCCGCACAAGACAGTACTGGAAAACCTGACACTGGCGCCTATCAAGCTGAAGGGCATGAGCAAGAAAGATGCGGAAGAACTGGCCATGGCGAACCTGAAGCGCGTAGGCTTGGTGGAAAAGGCGAATGTATATCCATCCACTCTCTCCGGCGGTCAGCAGCAGCGAATTGCCATCGCTCGCGCTATGACCATGCAGAACCCCATCATCTTCTTCGACGAGCCGACCTCGGCCCTTGACCCGGAGATGGTGCAGGAGGTGCTGGACATCATGACCGACCTGTCCAAAGACAATATCACCATGGTCGTTGTGACCCACGAGATGGGCTTTGCCCGCGAGGTTGCCGACAGGGTGCTGTTCTGCGAGGGCGGCTACATTGTCGAGGAAGGTACGCCGGAGCATTTCTTCACCAATCCCACTAACCCGCGTACCCAGCAGTTCCTGTCCAAGATCCTTCACTAAGGCATTCTCCCCGTAAAGGGTTATGCATAAATAAAACACTATATTGAGGAGGAACCCATTATGAAAAAGGTTGTTGCGATCATCCTGTCCCTGGTTCTGGTTTGCACCTGTGTGTCCGCTATGGCCGACACCTTCCGTGTTGGTGTGAAGCAGGACGTGTACGGTTTCGGCTATCTGGACGAGACCACCGGCGAGTACACCGGCATGGAGATCGAACTGGGCGCTCTGATCGCTGAAGCTCTGGGTTATGACGAAGTGGAATACACCACCGTGACTGCTGCCACCCGTGGCCAGATGCTGGACAACGATGAGCTGGACTGCGTTATCGCTACCTTCACCATCAAGCCCGAGCGCAAGGAGAGCTGGGACTTCTCCACTCCCTACTACACCGACGCTGTGACTGTGCTGGTGCAGACTGACAGCGGCATCGTTGACCTGACCGGTCTGGTGGGCAAGACCGTCGGCGTGTCCTCCGGCTCCACCTCCGCCAAAGCGCTGGCGACTGCGATGGCCGAGGCCGGTCTGATCGACGCCTTCGATGTTGACTCCTTCGACATCAGCACCTTCAACGGCGGCGTGTCCTTCAAGCAGTACGACGACTATCCCGCCATCTCCATCGCCTTGAGTGCCGGCGACGTGGACGCCTTCTGCGTGGACAAGTCCATCCTGGCCAACTACAAGACCGCTGACCGCTCCTTCATCGCCGACAGCTTCTCTCCCCAGGACTACGGCGTGGCCACCAAGAAGGGCTCCGAGCTCTCCGTCAAGGTGGAAGAGCTGGTCACCGGCTGGCTGGAAGACGGCACCATCGACGCTCTGATCGCCGAGTGGGGCCTGTGATTCTGGTAAACTTCTTTCTCCTGGGAGCGTGCACTTGCTGTACGCTCCCTAACCTTGTCTGAAAGCAGGATATCATATGGAAACGATATTTGATGCGAGATCCTGGTCATTGGTCTGGCAGCACCGGGGCACCTTTGTCAATGGCTTTCTGAATACGCTGGAAAGTGCTGCCGTAGGTCTGCTGATCGCTCTGGCTATCGGCATTGTGCTGGGCTTGGCCGGAATCTCGGAGAAAAAGCCGCTCAAAATCCTCAGCCGGGTCTATGTGGAGTTTTTTCAGAATACGCCATTGATCCTGCAGGTATGCTTCCTTTATTATGCGCTGGTGTATGCCGGCATCAAGATCCCTGTTGTGTCCGTCGGTTTTATCGCGCTGGGCATTTATACCGGCGCCTATATGGCCGAGGTCATTCGTGCCGGTATTCTGTCGATCCCTGCAGGCCAGTTTGACGCCGCCATTTCTCAGGGTTTTTCCTGGGTGGATATGATGCGGATCATCATCCTGCCGCAGACCATCAAGATTATTCTGCCGCCCATGGTCAACCAGATGGTGAACCTGATCAAGAACACCTCCTGCCTGTATATTATCGGCGGTGCTGACCTGATCGCCACCACCTACAATTTCGTGACCGGCGAGACCACCGGCGGCGCCTATGGCCCGGCTTATCTGGTGGGCGCTGCGCTGTTCTTCTGCATCTGCTTCCCGCTGTCCATGCTGGCCGGCAAATGGGAAGAAAGCCTCAAAAAGCGTGAGCAGCAGACTGGCGGAAAGGAGGCGGCGTAATGGATCTGATGACACAACTGAAAGGCAGCTTCGGTATCATCACCAATCCGGATGTGATCACCTATCTGCTGCGCGGTGTGGCCTTTACCCTGGGTATTTCGCTCATCGCTATCCTGTGCAGCATTGTGGTCGGCTCTATCTTCGGTCTTCTGCGCAACTATTGCAGGCATGGTGTGGTCGGTATCTTAGGCAAGTTGGCCACCTGTTATATCGAGCTGTTCCGCAATACGCCCCTGATGCTGTGGATGTTCGTCTGCTTTGTCCTGTGCCCTGCGCCGACCTTCACCAAGGGCTTTGCAACAGCATTAGGGCTCGGCTCTGTGGCGGCAGTGAAAACGCTGTTCAAGGCCATTATGGCGCTGACCCTGTTCACTTCCGCTGTCATGGCCGAGATCATCCGCGGCGGCCTGAACTCCGTACCAAACGGTCAGTTTGAGGCGGCACGCTCTCAGGGCTTCGGCACCTTCAGCACAGTGCTGCTCATCATCCTGCCGCAGGCCTTCCGGAATATCGTGCCCACGCTGTTGTCACAGATGATCACCACCATCAAGGACTCCAGCTATATGGCCGGTTTGGTAACGGTGGAGCTGATGGGCTGTACCAAGCTCATCATCTCCAAGGCCAACAGCTATAACGGCACCTGGGTCGATCGCTTCGACCGCGGCACGATCAATGTTACGGACGTGTTTGTTCTGTTTGGCCTGGCTTTTCTGATCTATTTTGCCATCAATTTCACGCTGTCCTGCGTCGTCCGCAGCCTGCGAAATCGCAAGCGGGCATAAATTACATCAAAAAAGACGAGAACGGAGCATATTCCGGCTCGTCTTTTGTCAGCAAGAACAAATCAAAGATAGGAGCGCACCTCATGAATACCGCAGAAAAACTGGTGGAATGTCTTGTCCAGGAGGGTGTTGAGGTCATTTTCGGCATCCCCGGTGAGGAAAACCTGGAGGTCATTGAAGCCCTGACCAAATCGCCCATTCGCTTCATCACCACGCGCCATGAACAGGGCGCTGCTTTCATGGCGGACGTATATGGCCGACTGACCGGCAAGGCAGGCGTTTGCCTGGCAACGCTGGGTCCCGGTGCAACAAACCTCATTACCGGCGTAGCTGACGCCAATTCGGATGGCGCACCGCTGGTTGCGATCACCGGCCAGGTCAGCACCGAGCGCATGCATATCACCGGTCATCAATACCTTGACCTGACCAAGCTGTTCGAGCCCATCACCAAGCGCACTAAGATGATCATGCGTCCTGACACTGTATGTGAGGTCACTCGTCTGGCCTTCAAGTATGCCCAGAGCGAGCAGAAAATGGGCGCGACCCATATCGATCTGCCCGTGGATGTGGCTCGCATGCCTGTGCCAGATGGAGAAAAGCCCATCCGCCATCAAAAGCCGCCGGTAGAATATGCTGACTTGGAGAGCGTTGCCCAGTCTGCCAAGCTGCTTGCCCAGGCGCGCAATCCCATCATGATCGTCGGCGCGGACTGCCTGCATGCTGATGTGTCAAGCGCGGTGACAGAGCTGGCACATACGCTGCACATCCCAGTCCTCAACACCATGATGGCCAAGGGCGTCATTCCCTGCGATGATCCCTATGCCATGCTGACCTTCGGCATCCCGCAGAAGGATTATCCAGATCTGCTGCTAGCGAAGGCTGACCTGCTGCTCTGTGTTGGCTATGACCTGGTCGAGGTTGCGCCTGCCCGTCTGAATCCCGGTCGGGACAAGCAGATCATCCATCTGAACACCTATGCCGCCCACATCAACCGCAGCTATCAGCCGAATGTGGAGGTCGTGGGCGATATGTCCGATGCGCTGCGCCGCTTGATGCAGTTCTGCCGCCGCGAGTGCCAGCCGGAGGAAGCCTTTGCACTACGTGAGCGCATGCTGGCTGATCATGAGGCTATGTCGGAAGACACTGCTTTTCCTGCCAAACCGCAGAAAATTATCAGTGATATCCGCAAGGTGATGGGCCCGGAGGATATTCTAATCGGCGACGTGGGCGCACACAAAATGTGGATCGGTCGGCAATATGATTGCTATCAGCCCAACACTTGCCTGATCTCCAACGGTTTTGCCACCATGGGCATCGCTGTGCCCGGTGCTTTGGCCGCCAGACTACTGTATCCTGAAAAGCGCATTCTAGCCGTGACCGGTGACGGCGGCTTCATGATGAACAATCAGGAGCTGGAGACTGCCCGCCGTGAGCATCTGCCCTTTGTGACGCTAATCTTCGATGACAGCGAATACGGACTGATCTCCTGGAAGCAGCAGGACCGTTATGGTCACACGAATTGCACGTCCTTCACCAATCCTGATTTTGCTGCCATGGCCGAATCCATGGGCTGCAAGGGCTATCGCGTGACCAGGACAGAAGATCTACCCGCGATTCTGGAGGAAGCCTTCTCGTTGGATGTTCCAGCCGTGATCGACTGCCCGGTGGATTATGCCGAGAACGCTAAGCTGACGCTTCATCTGAAGGAACTGATGGAAGGTAAGTAAGGAGTTGCAGTAGTGAGAAAGGTCATTGGACTGATACCTCTTTGGGATGATGAACGGGAAAGCTACTGGATGCTCCCCGGGTATATGAAGCTCATTGAACAATGCGGCGGTCTGCCAATGATGTTGCCAATGACAGATGACGAGAAAATGCTGGACCAAGCACTTGGTTTGTGTGATGGGCTGCTGCTTACCGGCGGCCATGATGTTTCACCGACACTGTATGGTCAGGAGCCACTAGCTGTGTGCGGTAAGCCCTGTGTGATGCGGGATCGAATGGAATCGTATCTGCTGCGTTTGGTGCTGGAAAAGGACATGCCTGTACTTGGTATTTGCCGTGGTATCCAGTTGATGAATGTATGTCTTGGAGGCACGCTGTATCAGGATATTCCTTCGCAGCATCCATCGGATGTAAATCATCAAATGACACCGCCGTATGATCGGACAGTTCATTCCGTTGAGATACAGGCAGGGACGATACTTGCGGGTATTCTTGGCGTAGGCAAATATGAAGTCAACAGCTATCACCATCAGGCTGTTTGCCGGCTGTCGCCGTATGTGACACCATCTGCTGTATCGGAAGATGGTCTAGTGGAAGCAATCGAGATAAAGGAAAAACGATTTGCTTTGGGCGTACAGTGGCATCCTGAATTCATTCAGGATGATGGTGCGATGAAATTGGTTCGTGCTATGATACATGCCTGCTAATTGCTCAATCTCCGCACCATGCCATCGCAGTTGGTTGTCGCAGAATAGCTATATCCAATGAAAATCGAATGCATTACTCCGCAGATACCCAATCCGACATATAGAACCAGCCCGGAGGAACATCTGCTGCTTTATGCAGTTGTTCGTTCCGGGCTTTTGCTGTCTCTAGATCAGACCATGACAGACAATCCTCAAGCTCCTCAATTAAGCGCTCTGTAACCGGTCCACCAATGTCATCAATCATCAAAGAGAAATTCAAATGATATTCCTCTCCGCTGCGATTGGGCAATGCTGCGCAGATCTGAACAGCCTGCAGGAGGGCGTTGCTCAGGAGCGTGAAGGATTCCATATCCGGATCAAGATAGTAATAGGTCATGGTGCCTTCCTTGCGCATCTTCACGATCCCAGCATCCTTCAGGATCTGCAGATGGTGGGATACCGCAGGGCGGGAAAGGTTTGTCCGTCCTGTAATGTCAGGCACACGGGAGCCATGATAATCCATGCGCATCATTTCCAGGATGATATGCTGCCGCATTTCGTCACCCATGGCAGGAAGCGTTTTGTGACATGCTTCAAAGTTCATGGCAAGCTCCTCGATCTCTTTCGCCAAGTCCATACCAGCACTCCTTCCGCATCATTCGTTTGAGTACTTGAACAAAGTATATCATAAAAAGTGTGCCTTGGTTCATTTGTAAAGAAAATCGAGACGAACAAGGACTATTTGGGGGTGAGTCGATAGTGGCAAGCAGGGCAAATGTATTACATTTTGCATAGCTGCAAGCAATGCAAAGTTAATACATTTTGCAAAAAGCTTGTTGAGGGCTCCGCCCCCAAGCCCCTGAAAACCAGCACTTTGTGCTGTGGTTGTGTGGTGTACCTTTGGTATCACCACGGTGCAGCAACCGCTGAATGATAAACAAAGGCCCCTGTGCCTGTTGGTTGGTCTTTGATACCAACTTATCAGGTGCAGGGGTTTGGTGCGCTTTTGGTATGAACTTTGTTACGGGTGATTATTCATCCTTTGGCACGATGCACAGTCATCCGTTTTTTTCGTTTGTCTTTCCTCAACTTGGACTGGTATTACAAGTGGTATCATTTTTTCTTCCGTCGTGATACTACTTGTGGTGCACCCCCTCAGAAGCAGTCCAGGAAGGCTTCAATATTCGCTTCTGTTTCATCAGGTGGATCAGGCTGTGCCTGCGGCTCAGATTTCTCTGTTGTCGGTTGCGCAGTCGTGATCTGGAACTCTTTCATACAGCTGGCGAACGTTTCTCGGATCGTGGCCTCGATCTTTTTCAGCAGCGCTGTTTCCCATTCCTGTTGCTCCTCCATGCGATCCTGTCGGGCGAAGTGATCGTTGATGGCGGTGACGATTGTTCGGCAGTATGAACTGTATTCCGGTTGGGTACTGTCTGCGCTCATCAGATTGTTCCAGGCTTCCATGTCCTGTGTATTGTTCAAGTTCAGCCGGAGCGTCGTCGTAAAGAGGTTATCTTTCTTGCTCATGCCGCGTTCGCCTTCTTCAGCTTCAGATTGGCCAGGAACTCATACCCCTTGGCCGTGGCGCAGATATCGTCATTGATCGTTACCCGATTGGGATCATATTCCCCGAAGTGCCGGATCAGGCAACCGCCGCCTCCGACAATGTAGAGTTTCATCAGTTCCGGATTGTACTCATGCTCACGCAGCCGGCGCATAATGCCGGCGACATACTGCCGGGCGACTTCCCGGATCACTGTCAGGTATTTTTCGCCGATATCCGCAGTGCCGTACCTGAGCGCATCGTCGATCACATCATCATCGATGACCGTACCGAACTTCCGCA
>Ga0247608_10002535_pt1 | contig 22625 bp, 13 predicted proteins | sample 176DNAGHGlowgp2_FD_193490 | JGI IMG/M metagenome (GOLD analysis project Ga0247608, IMG submission 193490) | Sheep rumen microbial communities from Palmerston North, Manawatu-Wanganui, New Zealand - 1766 DNA GHGlow gp2 | ecosystem: Host-associated > Mammals > Digestive system > Stomach > Rumen ...
CGAGGGCGAGAATGCCTCTCCGGACATTTCCGGCCTGATCGGCCAGTATGCGCACGGCAACGAGCCGGGTCACCATACCCTGTACCTGTACTCCATGCTGGGCGAGCCCGACAAGGCCGCCGACCGCATCCGCCAGGTCTATAAAGAAATGTATTTCAACGACGTGGAAGGTCTCGCAGGCAACGAGGACGTGGGGCAGATGAGTGCCTGGTATGTCCTCTCCAGCTTTGGATTCTACCAGGTGGAGCCCGCCTGCCCGCGCTTCTGGTTCGGCGCTCCGAACTTCGAGAAAGTGGTCGTGAAGGTTGCCGGCGGCGACTTCACGATTACCGCCAAAGGCCTTTCCGAGGAGAACCGCTACATCCGTGGCGTCAAGCTGAACGGCGAGCCCTACGACCTCCCCTACATCGAGTATAAGGACATCGTAAAGGGCGGAACACTTGAATTCACAATGGGAAAATAATATGGGAAACTACACCAACGATTCCAGGATCGTCCTTACCCTGGACGCCGGCGGCACCAACATGGTGTTCGGCGCAATGAAGGGCGAAGAGTATGTAGGCGAGCCGATCACGCTCCCGGCCAACGCCAATGACCTGGACCTGTGCCTGAAGACGATGGTCGTCGGGTTCGAGTCCGTGATGAACACCCTGGGCGGCGAGAAGCCCGTCGCCATCAGCTTCGCCTTCCCCGGCCCGGCCGACTACCCGAACGGCATCATCGGCGGATACCTGCCCAACTTCCCGTCCTTCCGCGACGGTGTGGCGCTGGGACCGTTCCTTGAGGAAAAGTTCGGCGTTCCCGTGTTCATCAACAACGACGGTGACCTGTACGCTTTCGGCGAGGCCCTCGGCGGTGCCCTCCCGGCAGTGAATGAGAAGCTCAAAGCCCTGGGCAGCGCCAAGCAGTACCGGAACCTCATCGGCTACACCTTCGGCACCGGCTTCGGGATCGGCTGCGTCATCAACGGCCAGCTGAACCGCGGCGACAATTCCTGCGTGGAGACCTACTGCCTGCCGCACAGCCGCATCGACGGAGTCATCGTGGAAGACGGCGTCGCCGTCCGGGCCGTCAAGCGCGTATATGCGGAACGTTCCGGCGTGAACGATCCTTCCCTTACCCCGAAAGACATCTATGACATCGCCGAAGGCAAGCGTCCCGGCAATCCGGAAGCTGCCAAGGCTGCTTTCGCCGAAATGGGCACGGTCGCCGGCAACGCGATGGCCCTTGCCGCCCAGCTCATGGACGGCCTGATCGTCATCGGCGGCGGCATCACGGCATCCAAGAAGTATTTCATGCCCAGCCTCCTGGAAGCCCTCCGCGGCACGGTCCGCACCCTCTCCGGCGATACGCTCCAGAAGCTCCAGATGAAGGTTTACAACCTGGATGACGAGGCCGAGTTCGCCGCTTTCGCGAAGGGCGACGCCCGCGAACTCAAAGTCTATGGTTCCGACAAGACCGTCACCTACGACCCGCAGAAGCGAATCGGCGTGATGATTTCCCGGATCGGCGCTTCCAAGGCCATCTCCGTGGGCGCCTACGATTTCGCCCTGGCACAATTAGACGCTTAATACCATGTATCCGCTGAAATTCAAACCTATCTTCAAGACGATTGTCTGGGGCGGCGAGAAGATCGCTCCCTATAAGGGCGTGGAGACCACGCAGGAGCATATCGGCGAAAGCTGGGAACTGTCCGGTGTGAAAGGGAACGAATCCGTCGTGGCGAACGGTGCCCTGGCCGGAAAGACCATCGCGGAGCTCGTGAAAGAGTACAAAGGCCGCCTCGTGGGCGAGCATGTGTATGCCAACACCGGCGACGAGTTCCCGCTCCTGATCAAGTTCATCGACGCGCTTTCAGACCTGTCCATCCAGGTCCACCCCAATGACGAACTGGCCGCCGTGCGGCATAACGGTTCCAAGGGAAAGACCGAGATGTGGTATGTCGTCGCTGCCGAGCCGGGGGCCCATCTCCTCGCCGGCATGACCGAGGAAATCACTCCCGAGGAATATGAGAAGCGTGTGGCCGACGGTACGATTACCGAAGTGCTGGCCCGTCATGACGTGCATCCCGGGGATGTCTTCTTCCTCCCGGCCGGACGCATCCACGCTATCTGCGGCGGCTGCTTCATCGCCGAGATCCAGCAGACCTCCGACATCACCTACCGCATCTACGACTACGGCCGCCTGGGCCTGGACGGAAAACCCCGCCAACTCCACACCGAGCTCGCAAAGGACGCCATCGACTACAAGGTCTATCCGGAGTACCGCACGCCTTACACCCCCGTCAAGGACGCAGAGAACGAAGTCGTTTCCTGCAAATACTTCACCACCAGCATCTACGACCTGGACTCCCCCGTCACGAAAAACCTGGAGGACACCGATTCCTTCCTCGTGGTGATGTGCCTTTCCGGTCACGGCACCCTGACGGACGCCGAGCCCGTCTATGACGAAGAAGGCCGCCGCGGCCCTACCAAGGGTCACCGCACCGACCTTCGTCAGGGTGAAACCGTCCTCATCCCCGCCACCTCCATCGGCGTCACCTTCACCCCCGCCGAAGGCGGCATGAAGGTGCTCACGAGCTACATCAAGTAACAGTCACGCAAGGCATTAAACCTATGAGAGGTGCACCGGATGGTGCACCTCTCATAGGTTTATACGCAATCCTCATCCTACTTGCCAGTGAACACGCCGGAGAACAGGACAACACCGGAAGTCTTTTCCTGGATCAGATAGACGAAAGGATGGTCGGCTGTGAAGTAATAAGTGGTTCGATCATCCAGTGTCGAAGATCCCCAAATACTGGAATTGGTGGCAGCTGCCGCTTCTATTCCTTTCTCATTCACGGAAATCGTCGCTTTATGCAATACTGAACCAATCATCAATGGCAAGCTGTATTCCAGCATATTCTGGAAATCGCAAGGACCGAAAATGTAAGAAACTCCCATTTTTTTAAGCGCAGGCTTTACATCCATTGCCGACCTCGTTTTGAACTTGGGCATGACAACAATAACGTCTTTTGTATCCGAACTGAAACCGGAACTCTCTTTTATCCGGGGAATGACTTCAGCAATATCTCGCTCGGCTTGAGGAAGATATACAGATAAACAGAACTTACTGTTTCCCAAAGGAAGGGAAATAGCAGAATATACTTCGTTCGACTCATATCGAATCTCAAATTCTCCTGCCATAAAAGGAATGGAAAAATCCCCTTCTGAAGAATGGAAGGTTCTGTCTACTGTCGACTTGGGGTCAAAGGGGTAAACCATATCTGCCTTAAAATACATAGCATTTAACAGATATGCAAATGAAGCCTCGTCATATCTATCCAACATAGTTGGAATGAGCCCTTCCGTACAGTCATTCACCCAATTATTGATTCTCGAAGTAACTCGATCCCATTCTTTAAAAGGAAGAGATTCCGCAACGCCATAAAACACGTCCTCCATTTCTTTTTGAAAAGACTCTTGCACAGGATAATAGCTGTCAACGATAATGGCGTTTGCCATTTTCACAGTCGAGGACAGATCCACGGCTGGCAGTCCTTCTATAATCGTTCGGCAAAAAGAATTGAGTTGCGAAACTCCCTCGTCCAGCTTAAACGCTTTTAAGATCTCATCGCGAGCTTTTCCGGAAGTTCCGTTTGCCGCCATGGCCAAGTCCATATAAATGCTGAGTGGAGATATAACAAAACTGCTTTTCTTATCTTCGCTCACATAAAGAGAGTCCAGTAAATCGAATGCGAAATCACTATATCCTCTCACCAAATTCTTTTGATTCTGAGAAAGTGAAATCGTATTAATCTGCTTGGATGCCATGGGGCTCCTGACAGAAATCTCTTCAGAAAAACAATCTGACAGCATAGTATCTTTATCTTCCGATTGATTCAAAACTTCACAACCACAAAATAAAGACAAAATGGCAATGAGATAGCCAATGTTTTTACAAATCGTTTTCATAGTGTTCCTCCTTTATAATTCTAATTCCGGTGCGTAGACCATTATATAAAGACTGTTATAATTAGTAGATTGAATATTCCAATTTATGATATCGGTATTCAGCCAGATATCATCACATTGGCCATCTTGTCCCCAGTTAAACTGCACATACCTTCCGATTAACTCAGAATATCTTCCAGCATTTCGCTTATTCCTTTCTACCGATGATCTATCTCCATCTTGATAGTACTCTTTCATGGCATCAGCGACCACATAATGCACGTTGCTCCTTGATGCCAAAGGTTCCTCGTGTCCAATCTCGATAATTGCCGGTCGATTGTCTTGCATAATCAGTGTCGACAAATAATCAAAATCCACATTATCGACAAAGACATCAAAATGTAAAAATGAAACAAAGGCAGAAAGAATTTGATTAGAATCGGTCATCGCCGTCGTACGATAATACCTTGTGTTTGTTATTCTTCCTATATCAATCATCAGAGTTGACACAGCCTCGAAGGATTGACCGACACAAAGACTGTCAAGAGGCATTGATTGCCAAGTAATATCCGGGTCCTCGGTTGAAGGGAAAAATGTAACATCGCCAGGATTCAAACAGATACACCCAGCCACCCGCATCAAAGTTCACCACATAGATCAGGTTATAGCCATCCTCGGAAACGGTCTTCAGCGTATATTTGTCGATACTCGGGAAAGTATCTTTAGCCAGATAACCCGCCAGAATTCCAGGAATCTGGTTCTGACTGACAAGGATACCCTTCTGGGAAGATGACTGCAATCCGCTTCTTGTAGAATCCGTACTCCGGAAATCTTCTGCAGGATTGTCTTTCGTAGAACAGCCAATAACAAAAGCTAATGATAAAACAGTAGCCAGAAATGTACGAATAATCGAAATGAACTTATTTTTCATAGTCTTATTGTGGTTAAATAAATAGTTCATTGCATCATACAGCGACATAAGACTTGCAAAACCACCTATTGTCCTATCCTTTTCTCACTAGAGTACAAACCATCCATTATATGTTTCTCCATTTTGGGTAGAAATAGACAACTGATACCTTCCTGAACCACCAGTAATAGGAAAAGAAACAACTCCAAACTGAGAATTGACAGTACCGGACTCGCACTCGCCTGTCACTAGATTCGTTACCACAATACTAACTAACCCAATATCAGTATAAAAATAGAATACTAACGCCGAGGATATCGAAGAGTATTCACAAGAAATGGGAATCAAAGAATGCCCTTGAGGGTCGTTTCCTTCTTCATTTGAGCCAGAGCCTCCACCTTCTAAAGGTATTCCATCAGCGCGACAACCCAAAGAGTAAGAATACGAAAACATGCCTAACGATAAAAAGGCACACAATAAAGTCACAATGAATCGTTTCATATTAATATTTTTTTCAAAAATAACAATATGAATCGATTAGACAAGACTTGTATATTCAAAATAATGCTATTATTAAGTCGCCTTAAGTGATTGATTATTAGGCAATAATAGGAGTCAACATACTATTACCATGGATGAGGCACTCCGGAAAGGCGTTTTTTATAGGGCGATAATAGTAATATTTTCTAGCTCCTTGTGGGATGGCTCGGTAAAAAACTCAAGAACAGATCCCGATCCTTCGGATTCGCCGTTTTTATGGCAGAAATCAGTTGCCACCTCATGTCGTAAACATTCTGTCTGCTTCTACTTCCCATGATCACTTTAATCGATGTATAGGAAAGGCCCAAGACAAGATACGCGAACAACATGATCCGATTACGGGTCAATGATGGCATTTGTTCCTTCAATTTGATAATCAGTCCATCATATTTCTTATCCAGATTATCAAGAAGTTTGTTCTGAAATTCCTCTGAACGGAATTTTTCTATCTCAGACTCATAGGCTTCAAGCATCGCCGTCTTGATTTGACTACTGGGATAGTAGTAAGCAGCACTGATCCGATCCATTGACTCAAAACCTAAAGAGCCCAACTCCTCACAAGCAAGACGGTATCGATCTGTCTCGAGTTTCATTTCCTCTTCGGCCATGCGACGGCGCTCTATGCTTCTTTTGTATAACAACCAGGCCACAATAGATACCGCAAAGACCAGCAACAGGATTAATGCATAGACAAACCGGTTTACCGCCTTCTGTTTCCTCAATAATTCATTAGTGGTCTTAAGATAACCGTTTTGTGCCTTGACGACAGACTGTTCCAATGAGACAATTGCCACGGAATCCACATAATCATACAGTTCACGTAGCAAAGGGAACGCTTTCTCCTGATTCCCTTCGGACAGCTGAATCTGATAATCCCGATTCATGACAAACGCTTTTTCCGCCGGCGTCCTTGACCGGGAATAAGCCGCCTTCAGATACTCATCAGAATCATCCTCGTGCAGCAATGCTTTGGATAGGGAATATGTTGCCAAGGCTCGGCTGTTCGGTTTGTAACCGAGAGCTTCCGCTCTAGTCAATCGGCTGATTACGCTATCCGGCCGATACGGCTCATCGACCAGAAAAACATCGGCAGAATTTGATAACGCTATCCTCAACCGAAGGCTGTCTTTTTTATCCGTTGCAATCCGGATGGCAGAACGGTAAACACTGTCGGCCTTCGACAATTCCGAATTGTCATAAAATGCCAAAGCAAGCTTTATCCGGGCATCATCCTCATGAACCTCCTTCCCGGCTAATCTGAAATACTCCAGCGCCCTTTCGATACTTGACAGTTCCTCCGGGTAATTGTGCGTTTTCGCAAAGACATAATAAAGGCTTCTCGCCGACATGCCCGCTAAAAACCAATCCTTCTGGAAGACAGCCTCATGCTCTGAACGCATGAACTGCACAGCAGCATCTTCGAGCTCTCCCGCACCTCGCAGCTGGTCTCCATAATAATACCTTGCTTTGAGTCTGTCCTTTCTGCTGCCGTACCGATCATACCAGTCTGCGACTCTGGCCATATCCTTGACACGACGACCGTCATCCACGTGATTCTTATCAAGTGCAATCGCATAGAGAAGGTCATAACGCATTCCCCGGACGGTTCCCAACGATGTGGAATCCACGTCATCAAATGCAGCCAATGCGTCGGCAGGGCTAACATCAAGCACTGCCTCAATCCTATCCAACTTTTTGTCAATCTCGTTATGACAGCTAGAAAGGACGATCACAATGAGCCAGAAGAAAGGACAATGATGCTTAGCCATAATCAGGATCTATCCTATTCCAGCCCGCGGGCGCGGAGGAGCGCCAACGGATCGGGATCCTCGCCCATGAAGCGATGGAAGAGGATCATCGGTTCTTCGGAGCCGCCCTTCTCGAGGAAGGTCTGACGGAAAGCTTTGTTCGTGGCTGGATTGAAGACGCCGTCGGCCTTGAACTTCTCCCACGCATCCACATCCAGGACCTCGGACCAGAGGTAGCTGTAGTAGCCGGCGCTGTAGCCGCTGTTGAAGATGTGGTTGAAGTAGGTGGTACGGTAGCGCGGGATGATTTCGTCGATGAGGCCCATTTCACCGCACACCTTCGTCTCGAAGTCGCGGATGGACTGGGCGTCGGTGAAGTTGGCGAGGTCGTCGAGCGTGAGCTCATGCCACTTCATGTCCAGGATGGAAGCGGCACAGAGCTCACCGGTCGTGAATCCCTGATTGAACTTCAGGGAGTTCCCGATCTTCTCCACCAGGGCGGCCGGGATGGGTTCGCCGGTCTGCCAGTTATTGGCATAGGCGGCCAGGATCTCCGGCTCGAAGGCGAAATTCTCATTGAACTGGGAGAACATCTCCACGAAATCGCGTTTGACGGAAGTGCCGCTTACGGAGGGATAATGGCACTTTGTGAGGAAACCGTGCAGGGCATGACCGAACTCATGGAAAGCCGTCTGGACCTGGTCGATGGTGAGCATGGACGGGAGTTCCTCCGTCGGAGGGACGAAGTTACACACGTTCACGATGATCGGACGCGTGTCCACGCCGTTTTCCACATACTGGTCGCGGAAGTTGTTCATCCAGGCGCCGCCGCGCTTGGTGTCGCGGGAGAACCAGTCCTGGTAGAAGATGCCCAGCAGCGACCCGTCGGCATCCGTGAGCTTGTAGGCCTTCACGACGGGATTATAGACCTCCACCTCGGGGGCGGGCTCCACGTTCACGCCATAAACCTTCTTGGCAGCGTAGAAAACGCCCTTGGAGACGGAATCGGCCTGGAAATAGGGTTTGGTGACGGACTCGTCCAGGTCGTACTTGAGGGCACGGACCTTCTCGGCATAGTAAAACCAGTCCCAGGGTTCGATTTCGTGACCGGCAACAGCTTCCATATCGGCCATCTCCTCGCGGGCCTTCCGCATGGAGGCGTCCATGATGGGCTTCAGGAAGGCATCTACGGTTTCCGGGTCCCCGGCCATCTTGTCGGCGAGGAGGTATTCGGCGGAGTTCTTGTAACCCAACAGGTTGGCTTTCTCCGTCCGGAGCTTCATGATCTCCAGGACGATGGCGTTGTTGTCGTACTCGTTGCCATTGTTGCAGCGGTTGGAATAGGCCTTGAAGGCCTTCTCGCGCAGGGCCCGGTCCTCGCAGGTGGTCATGAAGGCCGGATACTCGGACACGGTCACGCCGATGGCGTCCCGGAAAGCGTTGTTCTCCGCCAGGAGATTCTGGCCGAACTTCTGGCTCAGGACGGCGAGGCGGGAGTTGATTTCCGCGAAACGGGCCTTGCCCGCAGCGTCCAGGCCCACGCCGTTGCGTTCGAAGCGCTGGTAGAGTTTCGTCGTCACCATCTGCTGTTCCCGGTCCAGGCCGGACATGTCGTCATACACCGCCTTCACGCGGGCGAAGAAGGCTTCGTCCATGAAAATGGCGTCGTCGGCCTCGGTCACGAGCGGGGTGATCTCCTCCTCGACCGCCTGCATGGCCGGGGTGGAATCGGATTCGGACAGGTTGTAGAACACGCCGGAAACTTTCGCAAGAAGCTTTCCGGAACGCTCGTAAGCAGCGATCGTGTTCTCGAAGGTAGGCGCGTCCGGATTGGCGACGATCGCCTGGATTTCGGCCTTCTGGGCCTCGATGCCGGCCTTGACGGCGGGAACATAGTCCTCCACCGCCATCTTGCTGAACGGGGCCGTTCCGTAGGGGGTGTTCCAGTTTTCCTGGAAAATGTTCTTCTGTTGATTACAAGCCATAAACAGGAGCAGGGCAAAGGATGCCGCAATCGCTTTTTTCATGTTATAACCGATTTAATTCACCTGCACGGAGACGGACGGCTCATCCACCAGGGTGAACTGCGCCGCGCCGCTGTAGATGGAAAGGATGCCTGTGATGTCCACGGTAGCGGAACCGTCCAGGATCCGGGCGTCCAGCTTTTCGTCCGAGAACTTGGCATAACCGCTCGTACGGACCTGGATGGAAGTGCCGCCCAGCGTAAAATAATGGGACACGTAGTTCGCCGTAGCATACTTGACCATGATTTCCTTATAGGTCAGGTCCGCATCGGTGCCGAAACTCTGGAGCGTAATCCCGGCCGGCAGGTAATCCTTGGGCTTTCCGGTGATGGGGCCGTAACGGGTGCTGCCGCTGCCCACCTCGGCCGTATCCCAGTTGCCGCTCCGGATATAGTCGATATAAAGGGCCTTGGACATGGCCCAGGTATCAATCCCCCAGGTGTAGTCGAAACCGGGAATGCGGTCACGCTCGTTCTGGGGCGTGGAGAGGAAAACGCGGTTCTCGGGATTACCGCTCTTGTGGGCGAGGTTGCTGTTCGGGTACAGGAGGGCGAAAATCTCGTCGCCGTACTTCAGGCCCTTGACCGTCACGAGCTTTCCCCAAAGCTCCCCGGTATAGCCGGCGGAAAGGGCGGCTTTGATGTCGGCTTCGCCGACAACGGCCGGCGAGAGCGGCGTGTCATAGGCTCCCCGGAAAACATGCTGGTCGATAATGGCCTGCAGGTCGATATAGGAGGTCTCATATTCGTTCGTCGAGGTGTTGTCCGCCTCCAGGCCCAACTGCGGCATGCCGTTGTAGGCGCCCAGGGTAAGTCCGTCGCAATAGACATAGATCCATTGGCCCAGCTTGTAATCGCTGTACAGGGAGGACTTTCCGATCTTCACGTCAATGCCGCCGGTCTCATCCTGGATATAGAGTTCCCGGTACAGGTTGCCGCTCCGGTCGTCGGAAGTCACCTGCCCCTTGATCCAGGTGTTGCCGGAGACTTCGACGCCGCCTCCCTTGTACTTGGACTTGAGCTGCTTGATGGTCGTGAAATGACCGCTGAAACCCGGAAGGGTGGATTCTGTGTAAAGGGTAAGCGGAGCCGGTTCGATCTCTCCGAAAGTCAGGACCGGATCCCATTCCTCTTTCAGACTCTGGCACGCGGCAAGAGCCATCGTGGCTGCGAACAGTGCGAAAAGTGTCTTTTTCATGGCTTAGAATCTGAAATAGATGTTCAACATGTAGTTCGTACCCGCCATATAGAAATACTTCGGGTCAAAGCGGTAGAAGCGTTCCTTGGAAACGGTGTTGTCCACCAGGCGCGTCTGCTCGTAACCGCCGGTCTTGACGCTGCGGTTGTTCAGGAGATTCTTGGCATTCAGGGAGAAGCCCAGCTGATACTTCCGCTGGATATACCAGGATTTGCCGATGGAGACGTTCACGAGCCAGGCCGGATCGAACTTCTCCTGGGAGGTCATGTAGAAAACCTCCTCATCGGTGATGTTGTTGTCCAGTCCGGCCACCGCATAGTCTGTCCGATAGAGCGGATTCATGTCCAGGTAGGAGTCCCCGAAGTACTCCACGTCCGCGTCGATGAACCAGTAATTGTGGTTGTAGGACAGGCCGAGGCTGGCTGCCGTCTGCGGCGTGGAGGGAACATAGTGCTGATACTTCGTGCCGTCGGAAAGGACCGTATTCTTCCAATACGGGACCAGGACATTGTCCATCACGGTCTCGGCGCTGTTGTCCACCGTCTGGGTCATGCGCGGGGTGGAAGTGTACTCATACCGGCCGAGGGCGAGCACGCCCTGCAGGGAGAGGTTCTCCACCAGGTACGTCGGAACCTTGAATCCCAGTTCCACGCCCATGTTCCGCTGGTCGATCCCGCTGATGGCGAAGTTCGAGAAGGCGTTCTGGAGGTCGTCGTAGGCGCTCATCACCTTGGACTGGTCGCCGATCGTCGTGTAGTACGCCGTCGCCCGGACATTGATGCCGTTGCCGCTGTACTGCCAGTTCAGGTCCGTGGAGAAGGTCTTGATGGGCTTCAGGTCGGAAACGATGGAGTTGCGGGTACGCGGGGACAGGAAGACCTGGTTGAACTTCGGAGCCTCGTTGAAATAGCCCACATTGGCATAGACGCGCATCGAGCCGCCGATCACGTAGTTCAGGCCCAGTTTCCCGGCGTATGTCAGGAACTTGGACACCTTGGACTTGCCCAGGGAGGTGGTCACGGTGCCGTCCGGTTCATAGGTAGGGTCGATGGCGACTCCGTCCACGACGAGTTTGTTCCCGTTCGCATCCAGGCCCGGGAAGAGGCCCTTCCGCATGAGGCCGTCCCGCCAGAAGGATTCATAGCCCAGCTGGCCCCCCAGGTGGGCGCTGAAATTGCCGAAGGTGAGCTTGCCGGTAAGCCAGCCGCCGAAGTTACGGACCTGCGCATAGTAGTCATAGCCGTATTTGTCCCCCACTCCGACCTGCTGGGCAGCGCCATGCTTCATGTAGTAGTCCAGGTCGTTCTGGAGCTTGTAGGGCTGGGCCGCAAAGTCACGCTCGGCGAAATTGTCGATATTCACAAAATGGCCGCCGCCCAGCAGGTCCGCAACGATCTTGTAATACTCCGTCCGGTTGATGCGGGCGTTCAGGCCGCCGTTCAGGACCAGGTTCTCCGCCGCCCTCCACTTGAAGGTCGCAGCCAGGTTCAGGTCCCGCTGGTCCACATGACGCTCCTCCTGGACATACTTGGAACGGCCGCCTTCCTGGATCGCATTCACTTGATACAGACGGTCCCAGTTCACATGGGTCAGCTCGGGAAAATCGGAAGCATGGGTCCATACCTCGTTCGCCCACGCGTACTTGAGCATGTTGTTCCGGTTCATGTCCGAATTGGCGTCGAAGAAGTAGCTCGGCAGGTTCCGGTAGTAATCCGGACGCGGATCCTGCGCGTCATACCAGTCCAGGGCGGTATAGCCGTTCTTGCCGAACCGGTACAGGACGGTGGCGCTCCCCTCGAACTTGTCGGACGGGGTGAAGTCGTACTTCAGGATGGCGATGGGTTCATTGGTCTTGCGCACACGCGTATTGCGGACCCGGCCGTTCTGATAGCCCCAGTTGGAATTGTACATGTTGTCCCGCATCAGGTCATAGACCTCCTGCGTAGAGGCGTTCTGCGCGCCGCGCTGGCCCGGCGTGGCAAAGAAGACCAGGCTCAGCTTGTTGGCATCGTTGAACACCTTGTCGGCAGCCAGGTAATAGGCGAAGGAACGGTAATACACACCGTCGATCCAGTCGTTGCCGCCCAGGCGGGCGGACACGTTGGCCGCGAACGCCCAGCCGTTGTCCATCAGGCCGGTCGCATAGGAGCCCATGACACGGAGCCGGTACAGGGAGCTGTTGGTGAGTACGCTCCCCCGGAGACCCTTGCGGACGTTGGAGGCATTTCCGAAAATGTTGGTCAGGCCGTTGTAGCCGCCGAATCCGAAGTCGGACATCTCGGTGCCGTTCACCGTCTCCTTGGAGCGCATGGCCTCGTTGAGGCCGCTCCAGAGCGAAAACGGAGAATAGCCGGTGATGGCGTCGTTCATCTTGACGCCGGCCAGGTACACGTCCTGCGACTCCGAGCTGTAGCCGCGGGCGCGGAAACGGACCGCACTGAAGTTATAGCCGGCAATGTTGTTGAACACATCGTTGGAGCCGAACAGGATGGTGGGATTGTCGTTGTAGCCGCTGTCTTCCAGGTCGAAGGCTGCAAACGAATCCTCGTCCAGTTCAGTGACGCGCTGGACTCCGGTCAGGGAGAGATTGAACATGTTCTTCACATAGCCGTCGTTCACCGTCACCTGCACCTGGGTTTCCAGGTACTCGGGGGCGTTGATCACGAGCGTGTACATGCCGTCGGCCAGGTTCTCGATCAGGAAGGTTCCGTCTTCGGCGGAAACCGCCGTGGCGATTTCCGAAGCGCCCTGCAGCAAGGTGAGACGGGCATTCTCCACGGCCTGCCGCCCATTCCGGTCCACGACCGTACCCTTCACGCCGCCACTGTACTGCTGGGCGAAAAGGAGGACGGAGGCGGCCAGGGCGGCCATCGTCAGGAATAGTCTTTTCATCATATCGGAAACTTATTTCTTGATGACAATATAGGTGGGATAGTGGTCGGAGTAACCGCCGACGAAGGCTCCGTTGGAGAAAGTCCGGAACGGCGTTCCCTTGTACTGGCCGCTCTGGTTGGTCATGAACGGCTTGGAGAAGATCCGGCCGTAGTATTTCTTCTTCGTGATCGGGACGATTTCGAAGGTACCGGCAGGGGCCTTGGCCAGGTTGTAGCTGACCAGGATGCAGTCGTAGATATTGCTCTCTCCCCGGTAATACAGGGAGCTGTAACCGGCCTTGAGCATGGACAGGAACGGGGAGAAGAAGTCGCCGGGAACCATCTCGCCGATGGTTTCCCGCCCCCGGAGATAGACAGCCATGGACTCGTCGGTAGGGTTGTCGTTCATGTCGCCCATCACCACGCACTTGATTCCCGGATACTTCTGCTCCATCTGCCGGAAGTGATTGTAAACGATCTCACCGCCGCGCGCCCGGAGGTCTCCGGACTTCTCGCCCAGCCGGGAAGGAAGGTGACAGACATAGAAGGCGAAATGTTCCCCGTCGATGATGCCGTGGGCCATCAGGATGTCCCGGGTCCGGAACGCATCCTGTTCCTCCTTGGTCATCCGGAAAGGGATGGCGCTGCCTTCGAAAGAATACGGGATGGACTCGCTCTCCACCAGGGTCATCTTGGAGGGATCGTAGAACAGGGCGACATCCACGCCACGGCGGTCCGGGCCGTCGTAGTGGACGATCTGGTAATTCGCATCGGCAATGGCCGGTTCGATGACCAGGTCCTCCAGCACATGGCGGTTTTCGATCTCGGAAACGCCCAGGACCGTGTGCCAGACCCCGTTGTCTTTCTTCATCTCGGCAATGACCCGCGCCATGTTCGCGAGTTTCTTGTGGTATTTCGCCTCGGTCCATTCGTTGGCTCCGTCAGGAAGGTACTCATAATCGTTCTTTCCCTCGTCATGGTACGTGTCGAAGAGATTCTCCAGGTTGTAGAAACCGATGATGTGTCTCTTCCCGGAGCCCTGGCCGGAAGCCTGGAAGGCGGGAAGGGCCAGCAGCAGGATCAAAAGTGAATAAAAGTATCTTTTCATCTTCAGGAAATTTGTTCGTTTATCTGATCCACCAGTCCCCGGGCTTTTCCGCCTCGATGGCATCGGCGGTATCCTTGCCAACCTTGCCGACGAGATTCGGGAAAAAGTCGATGCCGGTTTTCTTCTCCAGGTCATCGATGGACAGGATGTATTTCGTGTAATCGCCCGTGGCGATCGACGTGTCATGAGGAAGGTAAAAACCTGCCGCCATATAGCCATTGGTCGCATAAGTCGACGACCCTCGGTACAAAACAGCTTTAAAATACGCAGCAGGAATCCGCACGGAGAATCCGGAACTGTTACCGGAGAATTTGGAAGATCCTCGCAGGTCGCAACCAGTCACGACGTATAGCGTATCGGCAAGATCGCCATAACTTCTGACCTTTCCTTCCAATCTAGCCCAAATGCCGGAATTAAAAGCGCCATCCTGAGGCGTCATATTCGTAGGATAGCAAGTAGAAGACACTGTCGCCTGACTCTGTTGACGGTCTGCCCGGGGAATCTGATGACCTCGATTCCAATTACCTCCGCCAAAAGCGGTTCCCCCATAGGAATGTGATGTGATATCAGGTTGAATTTCTGCTGGAAGAAGAGGATCAAAACCCCATACATAATCGAAACTTCCGGATCCACGGAGTTTCCGATTCAGCGGATAAGCAACCCATACGGACACATGTTCCTCATAGTCCCAGTAGAAGGACCAGTTGCGGGTACCGCTGCGGGACTCGTTCTCATAGCGGCCACCCTTCATGTCATGGGCAAAGAACTCCCGGCCATCCCCTGCTGTCGTGGCGGGAAGCTCCAGCCAGTCCGGGCGGGCCACGTCGGAGCCGTAGCGCCCCGTGGAAGGGGCCACGCCCTTCTGCTCGACCGTCACCCTGGATTCATACCCGTTCTTCGGTTTCAGCACGAGGGTCACCTCTCGGGAGTCCTCGCCGGCATTCGCTTCGTAGCGGAAGCGGATATCGGCCTTGCTGGCCGTTCCGGAGACGGGATCCACCGAGGCCCATCCGCTCCCGGAGCCGTATTCCAGCGAGATGGTCCACTCCCCCTTTGCCGATACGGCGACGAACGTACTGCCTGCCTCCGCCTCCAGCAGGCTCTGGCGGATGCTGATGGTGGCGTCGTTATCCACGATCGGCTCCTCGCCCTTCCCGCAGGAAACCGCGAGAAGGGTAAGGGCCGTCAGGGCATGAATGACAGGTCGTTTCAGCACCGCTTACTTGGCTTGGATGCCGAAGAGGGCGGCACGGTAACCGCCGGAAGTTTCAACGGTGACAGTTTTCGCTGCAGATTTCAGATCGACAGTATAGTAATCTGAATCGGTAACGGTGAGTTCATAGGTGGGATTTCCCTTCAGGCCGCTGTTGGCTGCAGGCGTCTTCGTCGCCACTTCCTTTCCATCGACCTTAAAGACCAGGTTCGCCACTTCCGCGTTATTCCAGGAAACGGCATAGAAGGACAGTTTGGTCGCACCATCGGGCAATGTCAATGTAGCCGTACCATACTTGGAACCCGTTCCAAGTTTAAGAATCGTAACACCTTCCGTACCATTTACTTTTGCATCCTGGGTATATGCGCTGGAATCCAGCGACCACTCGACATTGTTGGCAAAAGTTCCGGTGGCATCACCGCCCTCCGCTTTGTCGAATTCCGTCTTTCCATTGATGGAAATGAAGGAGCCACCGGCTTCCGTCTCCGGAGTATTGCCCTTGTAATTGAAGATCTTCGCATAAACGACCACGACATCGCCCGCCTTGATGGATTCCGTTCCATCGAAATCGGCTCCATCGAAGGACTTGACGCGGAATACCTTGAAAACAGCCGACTCGAAGCCCGGGTCGATAATGTCGAAGGTCGCATTGTGATACTGGGCGCTGACATCAGGGGTTCCCGTCACCGTACCCTTGATATAGTAGGCATCAGCCGTCGCTTCTTCACCGGTCTCCAGGGCCTTGGCAATGGCTGCGGCCACGTTGAACGGATCGGATTCCGTACCGGTGCCGGCAGCCGGGCCAGGCGTTTCGTCGTCGCCCTGGCTGCCGCCACCATCCGTGTAGCTCTCGATGACGGTGTTCATCACCTCGTGCTGCTGTTTGCTCTCGTAGTACTGATAAGTACCGGTCAGCGTCACGGTGCCGCCATCCTTGACCTTCGTCGCCCACTTATCGTATTCACCATCCTTGAAGCCGTACACCAGGATCGTGCCGGTCGCGTCGGTAAGGTTGAACTGCAGCCAGTTCTTGCCGGCGGAGGACGTTCCCGTCTTGAAATCCGAAACCGTTCCCGTCAGGCGATAATACGTATTCGGATCAGCCTTGGCGATGAATTCCGACACGGTCGATGCTGCGATTTCATCTCCGGGAGTATCGCTACCGCCCGTGAAGCTCTCGATGGTGGTTTCCATGACCTCGTGCTGTTGTTTGCTCTCATAGTACTGGTAAGTACCGGTCAAGGTTACGGTTCCGCCATCCTTGACTGTCGTCGCCCATTTGTCATACTCTCCATCCTTGAAACCGTACACCAGGATTGTTCCAGTCGCATCGGTCAGGTTGAACTGCATCCAGTTCTTGCCGGAAGAATTCGTTCCGGTCTTAAAGGCCGAAACCGTACCAGTCAGGCGATAATACGTGTTCGGATCAGCCTTGGCGATGAATTCCGACACGGTCGATGCCGTAATTTCGCCCTGGGGCGTATCTTTGCCCTTCTCGCCATTCAAGCTGTAAAGGTAGGCGGAACCTTGCGCCGTCTCGGGTTCTTCCCCCTGATAGTTGACAATCTTTCCGCAAACAATAACTTCGTCTCCCTCCTTAACTTGGAGACCTCCTTCAGTCCATCTCTTATTATTAAAATACAAAATGCGGAAAGCTTTAAACACAGCAGAATAGCCCTCATCAACCATTATAAAGGTAGCATTGCCATATTGAGTTCCGTACTGCTCATCAACAGACTGAATCTTTCCTTTGATATAATAGGTTTCCGATGTTGCGGTCTCCCCAGTTTCTTTTGCCTTTGCAATAGCAGCGGAGACGTTGAACGGATCGCTTTCCGAACCAGTTCCTTGAGGTTCAGCAGTAGTTGCCTCCGGAGCTCCTTCGAACGATTCAATATAAGCATCAACCATTTCGTGCTTAACTGAACCATTATTTGTGTATAACATATACTTTCCCCGGACTTTAACTGTACCACCTTTTTTTATGATATCCTTCCACTCATCCTTGTTATTCACAGTCCACACAACTACGGTACCAGTGCCATCATTAAGATCAAAAGAACAATAGGTAGTATTAACTGCTGACGCGACAGTACCAACAAGAATATACTCCGTATTAGGATCCGCTCTTTTGATGAACTCAGCGCAAGAGATCTGTGGTGTAGAATACTCTCCTTTAGGTCCCTTTTGACTGATTGAAAGCGAAGCCTTAGATAGGCCGATTGTGAAAACAATATCGTCCGATCTGTCGTAATCTTTGTTCTCATTCACGGAGACCGTGATGGTCTGCGTTTTAGAGGAAGCCTTACCACTCTCAACATTTAAGGCGACCCAATCCGGCTTATCCTGGATGGTCCAGTCGCGGGTAGCGGTGAGTTCCACGGTCTTGGAACCCTCCGCTTCGCCAAAGGCCAGTTCGACGGGACTGACAGTAACTTTGGCCGGTCCCAGGTCCTCCTCCTTCTGCTGGCAAGCGGTAAAGACCGCGGCACCGGCAAGGAGAGCCATGAAGAAATGTCTGATTTTCATAGTATCCAATTTTAAATGTTATAATTATCGGTTGGTTTACCCCAAGTATGCAAATGTAACGATATGTTTCAAAAAAGTCAAGGGGAAAACAAAAAAGGCGCGGTCCCGTGAAGGGCCGCGCCTGGATATCACAGAAAGTGTCTATTCCGTCTTACCGTTCAGGGAAACGATCACGTTGTTGGCCTTGAACTCGACAATCTCCTTGTAGAGTGTCAGTTCACCGGAAACGACCACTTCATCACCGACGGCAATCTGGTCGGTGGAAGTGAAACTCGCCCCACCGAACCACTTGCCACGGTAGATTTCCAGCTGATAGGTCTTGCCGCCATCGTCGGAGATCCAGTACTGGGCATTGCCATACTGCATGCTCACATCGTCAATCTGGGAAATGATGCCCTTGACGTAACGGTACCGGCAGGAGTCTCGCCACCAAGGACAAGATCCATTGCCTTGGTCACATTGTAAGGACTTTCCGCCGTGCCTTCACCGGCAGGAAGCGCCTTGCCGTTCAGGGTGTAGATATAGTTCTTGGCATCGAACTCGGGCGTACCGTTGTACACCTTGACCGCACCGTAAACCACCACTTCGTCACCCACCTTGATCTGGTCCTCGGAAGTGAACTTCTCCCCGCCGTACCAGAATCCGCGGTAAACCTCCAGGTCGGCAGCGGAACCGTCGGTGGAAAGCCAATACTGGGCATTGCCATAGCTGACATTCACGTTGTCGATCTTGTTGATGATGCCGCGCGCATAGATGTTGCCTTCCGGAATCGTTCCGCCCAGCATGAGCTGGGCCAGTTCGGAGGCATCATACGGGTTGCGGAGGGTACCCTTCGGGTTGTCCACGAACTCGGCGATCCGGGTGGCGATGACATTGATGTACTTGCCCTTGCTGGACAGGCCGTTGTAGTAACCCGTCACGGTGATCTTCTTGCCGTCGAAGGACTTGGCGTCCAGCTCGTCCACCGGATACACGATGGAGCCCTGCTTGTCACCCTCAGGGAATTCGTCCAGGGCGATGTTGTAGTAGTTGCCGGAGACGGAGAGGGTACCGGTGAGCTTCACATATTCGGCTTCGGAGGCCTCATAAGTGCCGGCCACGGCGGTGATGTCCACTGCCTCCGGATGGCTCACGGCGTTGCCTTCGCTGTCCACGAAAACGTCCGTGATGTCGGTCAGTTCCGGGACGCCGTTGTAGGTCGTCTTCTTCGCGGACATCCGGACACCGTCACCCACCTTCAGGGCGGCAGCCGTGTTGCCGTAGGCATAGATAGCCTTGGTTCCGTCGGAGAGGACGGCACCCCGGGTGGTAAGCGCCACGACGATGGTGGAAGGAAGCGTTTGGACCTGGGAATCATCCTCCATGGCGATGATCTCGCTCACGGAAGCGCCGGTGGCGGGAACGCCCTCCTGGGTGATGGCGACGCTCTTACGGGCGGTGGGACCGGAGATGGCGATGTTGGCGGTACGCTCGGCGGTGCGCTCGTTCGCGTCGGCATGGAGCTGATAGCTGCCGTCGGCATTCACGGCCACGACCTGGAGCCAGTCGGAATCGCTGGAGATCAACAGCGGGCTTTCCTTGGACGTCACGACCATGTTGAAGGTCGTATCGACCGGAGGAAGCTTCGCAAAGTCGAAGTCGGCCACCTGGATAAGGGACTTCTCGACCTTGACGATGGCCACGTCCACCAGTTCCACGGTGCCGTTGTAAACCGTCTTCGGACCTTCTACGGTGACGATGTCACCGACTTCGATGCCGAAACCGGCCCAGCCGCCGTCCGCATCCTTCGGATACTGGCCCTTGGCGTTGAACGTGCCGTAAATATAGACCTCGCCCGTTTCGTCGGCCAGATACCAGTTTCCATAGCTGGTATTGACAACCCGGGTGCAGGTACCGCGGACCTTGTAGGTCACCTCAGGGCCTTCGAGGACTTCCTTGCAGGTGGCAAGGGGAACCTCGACGCCGGCAGGGGCTTCCTGGTTCACCTTGACGATCTTCGTCTTGCCGCCCATGGAAATGTGCACTTCCGTGCTGCGGGCGGCCGTGGAAGCCGTCGCGGTGAAGGTCATGGAAACGTTCTGTCCGGCGGAACCGGAAGCAGGGCTCACGCTGAGCCAGGTCGCCTTCGAATCGGGAACGGAGGCGGTCCAGGATTCCTCCGCACTCACGGAGATGGAGAGGCTGGCGCCTTCGTCGGCTGCCAGGGTCACATAGTCGTTGGAGACGGAAAGGCCTTCAAGGGTGGAGACGGGGTCTTCCTTGACACAGCCGGCCAGGACGGAAGCGGCTGCGATGAAAGAGGCAATGATGTATTTAAGTTTCATGACAAGCCGTATTGATTAGTTGAACATATACTTGAGACCGATCTGCATGTACCAGCAGTTGCCCAGGGTATGCTGGAAATCCCAGGTCTTCGCCCCTTCGGGAATCGTGGCGGAATACACGGGGACGCCGTCCGGGTCGATGCGTTCCAGCTTCAGGATCTTGGCGTTGCCGTTGGTATCCTTGGGCACGTCGGGGCTCCAGCTCTTGGCGACACCCCAGCGGGAATTGAACAGATTGCCGACGTTCTGCACATCCAGGCTCACCTGCAGCGTATTCTTGACACTGCCCAGCCGGACGACGAAGTCGTGGGCGAAGCGGAAGTCGAAGACATGGCGCATGGGCTGCGTGATGGCGTAGGCCTCGGCATAGTCGCCCTTGTGGGCGTTCAGGTACTCGTCCTGGGCGAAGTAGCTCCAGAACTTCTTGGCGCTGTCCGAATCGATGAAGCGGATCTCGCTCTCGTCCTTCGGGATGTACATGAGGTCGTAGGCGATGCCGTCACCATTCATGTCGCCCTGGTAGATATAGCTGTTTCCGCCGTACCGGAGACCCTCGTAGAAGAGGCTCCAGTGGTTGTTGGCCTTGTCGTCGTAAGAGATGGAAGCCATCAGACGGTCGGGCAGGTTGTAGGAGGAATTGTGCAGCACATTGAAGTTAGGACCGTCCACGGAAGGGATGTACTGCCAGGCGGCGGCAGCGTTGGAACCCGGCATGCCGGTGATTTCCTTGCTGACTGTGTGGGTGTAGGCGGCCGTGATGTTCAGGTTCTGGACCGGACGGGCGTTGAGGGAGACCGTCGCCACGGAGCCGTAGCCCTTATGGGTGTTGGTGAGCACGAAGGCGTTGACCCGGTCGTACTTGTAGGTGGAAGGATAGATGTGCCGGTTGTCGGCGCCGTTGAAGGTAGCCCAGCCGGAGTTGTCCTGGTAGATGGCGTAGTTGTCCAGCATGATGCCGTTGATGGTCTTGTTGAAGATGTATTCGGCACTGATGCTGAGCGGGAAGGACACAGGCAGGGTGTAGTCCACGGCCAGGGAGCTCTTCCAGACCTGCGGCATCTTGAAGTTGGGATCCACACCGGCGATCTCACTGGGAGCGGGAGCGCTCTCCGGCGTGATGGTCTTGGGATACTTCTTGGCATCGACGCTGTTCAGGATGTCCAGGATCTGCCAGCGGTCGGTGACGAGCTTGCCGTTCGGCATCATCTTGCTGAGCACCTCGGGATTCGTCATCTTGGTCAGACGGCCCTTCACGATACCGGCGTTGGTAGGCATGTTGGTGAAGAACACCAGCGGGATACGGCCGGCGAAAAGGCCGGTACCGCCGCGGATCTTCAGGCTGCGGTCTCCGAGCACATCCCAGGAGAAGCCCAGACGGGGGCTGACCTGGATGCTGGTCTTGGGCCACATGCCGGTGTCCACATGGCGGTCGCCGTAGTCGATCGCCAGGGCGGCGGAATTCGTGAGGACATCCTCGTCATTGAACATGAGGGTGTCGAAGCGGATGCCGGCGGTGAGCTTGAAGCGGTCGGAAACGCTCCACTCGTCCTGTGCATAGAGACCGACCTGGTTGAAACGGACCCGGGCGGAAGGATATTCGTCGCCGTCGAAGCCCCAGTCATAGGCCATCTCGATCGGCGCCTTGCCGTTCATGAAATCGCTCATGCTGGCGAAACGGAACGAACCGGTACCGTTACGCATGTACGTGTTGAGCGCCATCTGGGCCTCGTAGCTGGCACCGGCGGTGAGCTTGTGGCTGCCCATGTACAGGGTGACATCGTCCTTGATGTTCAGGATGGTGTTCTGCACGTTGTTGCGATAGGTGAAGAGCTCGTAGCCGAAGTCCATGTAGGGCTCGTTGGCGTGGTCCTCACCCAGGTCGCCGGCCAGGATCTCCACGAACGGGAAGAACTCGGAATCCGATCCGCGGACGTCCTGGATGTTGGAATAGGTGACCAGGAGCTGGTTGGACAGGTTGTCGGTCAGGCGGCTGTTCAGGTCGGCCGAAAGGGTCCAGAGGTTGTTCATCTGGTTGTACATCGACTTGGAGAAAAGCAGACCGTCCTTGGTAACCATGTCATTGAGCATGGTGGAGCTAAAGTCGGAACGCGACGTGGAGGGGGTCCTCCAGGAATTGTTGTTGGTGTAGTTGTAACGCAGGGACAGGTGGTGCTTCTGCGTGATGTTCCAATCCAGGCGGGCCAGGGGCTTCAGGTTGCTCTGG
>Ga0247608_10002536_pt1 | contig 22614 bp, 26 predicted proteins | sample 176DNAGHGlowgp2_FD_193490 | JGI IMG/M metagenome (GOLD analysis project Ga0247608, IMG submission 193490) | Sheep rumen microbial communities from Palmerston North, Manawatu-Wanganui, New Zealand - 1766 DNA GHGlow gp2 | ecosystem: Host-associated > Mammals > Digestive system > Stomach > Rumen ...
GAGTTTAGAGCTTCTTCATCCTCGCCTGATAAGCTTGCAGATGTGGGATATCCACAAGGTCGTCTTCTGTCATAAGGTTGACAGCCGTTTTGAGGTTCTTGATATTACCCTGAAGGGTAGATGATACTACCTGCTCACGTCTTCCAGCGAGCTCGCTGAGATAGAAAAGACTAACATTATTAACAGCTTTTTTGGTATCTGTTCCTGCTTTTTGACCTATCCATATCGTGCCTATGACGAATATTATCACGATGAGTATAGCTCCGGCAAACCATACAGGAAAAGACTTCTTAGTTGTTTTGTTGTTCATAGTATGTATGTTCCAATCTGATTATAGACTTTTTAGTGCTTCAAATTGTGATTTGGCTTCGGCAAGGAGGGCGGAATAATCTGTATCTGTCTTTGCGCGAAGAAGCTCTGTCATCTTAATTATGGGTTTTGCAAGAGGTGTGAGTGAAAGATTCGAATACATGCCCTTCAGAGCGTGAGCAATCTCAAATGCCGCATCATAATCCTTATCGGTAAGCTTTTCTTCGAGTGTGATGAGTCTTTCGTCAGCGAGTACTTTTCCTACGAGCATGAGGTAGAAGTCTTCTCTGTTCATGCAGCGGACTAAAGCTTCTTCTGTGTTGGCTCCATAATTCTTTAGATTATCTATGCTGATCATGTTAGTCTCCTATGCTTTTATGAATCTCTCGAATTCATCTGCCGGTACAGGCTTCGAGAAATAATATCCCTGGATGATGTCACAGCCTATGCTCTTAAGAAGTTCCATCTGTTCTTTAGTCTCTACGCCCTCGGCTATAACCGGCACTTCCACGAGTCTTGCGATATCGATCATGATCTCGACAAGACGAAAGTCTTTTTTGTTAGTACATATGTTTCTTATGAATTTCATATCAAGCTTCAGTGCGTCAATCGGAAGAGATGTCAACATGTTGAGAGAAGAATAGCCACAGCCAAAGTCATCCATCTCAATCTTAAAGCCTATATCGCGAAGTGATGATACTGTATCGATAATCTGCTGTGAGTTATCAGTATAGGCTGATTCAGTGATCTCTAAGAGGAGCTTTTTCGGAGCAATACCGTTTGTCTTAGTGATCATAAGCAGTTCTTCACCGAGCATTGGGTCAAATATATCGACTCTCGATACATTTACCGAAACAGGTAGGTTTGCACCGTAATTATCTTCCCAGCGCTTGATCTGGGCAGCGGCTTCGTTCCATACGTAACGATCAAGCTTATGTATCAGACCGTTATTCTCGAAGAGTGAGATGAATTCGCCAGGACTGACCATGCCATACTCTGGGTGTTCCCATCGAACCAAAGCTTCGGCGCTTGTAAGTACTGCTTTGTCGCCGCGTATGTTGTACTTTGGCTGATAGTATACCTTAAACTGATGCTCTGAGAGAGCTTTGTCGATATCGTTAATAAGGCGTTCTTCGTGAAGTTCTTTGCTGTGAAGCTTCGCATCGTAAAAGCTGTAAGCGGTTAAGTAGCTGCTTCTTAGCTTGTGGCATGCAAGCCTTGCGCAATCGAAGCGATGTTCCATGTCTGAGGTGTTCTCATCATCCGAGTATATGCCTAATCTGATGCTTATCTTATTGGCAAGACTATCGTCTATCTGCTTTACGTAATCTTCGATTTTCTCTGACAAGTCGTCAGTGTGAGGGATATATATGCCAAAACTGTTACTTCCTGACCTGCAGGCAAGACCGCCAGTCTGGCGTACAAGTTCGTGTATGCTGTTACCGATGTGCTTGAGGACAAGGTCTCCATACTCTCTGCCATATAGTTCATTCACTATGTGAAAACGGTTGATGTCGAGTACTACAGCATCCATCGGCATGTTGTTCTGGTTGTCGAGGCGCTTGCCATACTCGAGGAAGAATTCTTTGTTGAAGAGGCCTGTAAGGGTGTCTCTTTCAGTTTCGTGTATGATTATACTGTTTTCGGCAAGCTCGATAGAGTGACCGACTCTGGCTCTTATGATATCAGGTGCATCATAGGGCTTTGAGATAAAATCCGCGGCACCAAGCTGTAAGCTCTTTACTTCAGCATCCTTTTCAGAAGTCAGAACTATGACGGGAATGCGCCTTAATTCGCTGTCGGCACGTATGATCTTAAGAAGACTGTAGCCGTCAAGTTCCGGCATGTGCAGGTCAAGTATGATGAGTGAGAGAGTGAGCTTCTCATCTCGTATCATATTAAGTGCCTCTAAGCCGTTCTCGGCATAATCAACCTCGTAGTAATCGCTTAGCATCGCACCTAACATCTGTCTTTCGATGAATTCATCATCGACTATTAACACTTTTCTGTGAAGTCCTTTTTTTCGTTCTAGTAATTCTTTCATAACCCACCCCTATTACAGTTTTTTCTTACATTATATCAGTTTAGGAAATTGATTGCAATCATAGAGATAAATAAGGGGCTGTAAAAAAACTATCACTAGGACACGTCAAGATTTCTATACTTTCGCCAGCCTGCAAAAGTATGACGAAATCTTGCGAATCGTCCCCGTGATAGTTTTTTACAGCCTTTTATATCGGCTAACAGCATAGCAATGAAAAAGGGGGTTTTTTAACCCCCATTTTTAGAGCTTTTTTGCTTTGTGTGGATATTATAAAAACTTGAAGAAGTTAGCTGCGTTAGCAGTCTTTGTGGCTTCATGCATCGCTGACTCATAAGCTGACTGGAATATAGAACTCAGCTCTGGATTGGTGAAGATCATAACTACGTAGAAGAGAACTATAGCACTGAATAAAGTACCTACTATACCGAGTACGAGACCGGCTACAGATATGCCTTCCATACGCTTCTTTCCGTAATAGTCATATCTTGACATGATAGCAAATATGATAGCGAGTATGCCGGGTATGATACCTATACCACAGCACATACATGGTATCGAGAGGATACCGCAGATGAGTGAGGCTACCGAGAATCCGTGCTTAGGATTGGTGTCGTTATCAGGTGTGTTGTTGATATCGCTTACGTTGTTAAAATAATTGTTGTCCATAATATACTCCTTATACTTACTAGTTGTAACAACTCCTATAATTATATCATAAATTTCGTAAAAATCAACTATGTTTTTCTAAGCAGATGTGTTATAATATCATGTAGAGTTTTTTAAAACGGAGGAAAGATATGACTAGAGTTGGATTATATGGTTATGGAAATCTTGCAAAGGGCGTGGAGGCAGCAATCAGACAGAATCCTGATATGGAGCTTGTGGCTGTTTTTACTAGAAGAGATCCTTCAAGTGTACAGGTTAAGACTGAGGGCGTAGATGTTGTAAGCGCTGTTGATGTTCTTAAGTACAAGGATAAGATAGATGTCATGGTAATATGTGGCGGTAGTGCTACAGATCTTCCTGTGCAGACACCTGAACTTGCAAAGAGTTTCAATGTTATCGACAGTTTTGATACACATGCGAAGGTTTCAACACATTTTGCCAATGTTGATTCTTCATGTAAGGGTGCCGGTACTGTTGGAATAATCTCTTGCGGATGGGATCCTGGTATGTTCTCTCTCATGAGACTTTATGGCAATGTTTCTCTTCCTGAAGGACATGATTATACCTTCTGGGGCAAGGGCGTAAGCCAGGGGCACTCAGATGCTATAAGACGTATCCCGGGTGTTAAGGATGCAAAGCAGTATACATGTCCTGTTGAGGCTGCACTTGAGAGTGTAAGAGCTGGCGAGAATCCTGAACTTACCACAAGACAGAAGCACACAAGACTTTGTTATGTGGTTGCTGAAGAGGGCGCTGATAAGGCTGCTATCGAGCAGGCTATTAAGACTATGCCTAACTACTTCGACGAATATGATACTACTGTTAACTTTATAAGCCAGGAAGAACTTATAAGAGATCACAGCGGTCTTCCTCATGGTGGTTTTGTTATCAGAACAGGTGTGACAGGCTTCGATAAGGAGAATAAGCATACTGTTGAATACAATATCAAGCTTGATTCAAATCCTGAATTCACAGGAAGTGTTATCGTAGCATTTGCAAGAGCTGCACATAAGCTTTCTAAGCAGGGACAGATGGGATGCTTTACTCCTTTTGATATAGCACCTGCTCTTATGAGTCCACTTAGTGCAGAAGAGTTGAGAGCGCATATGCTCTAAGAAAAGGAGGTATGTATGGGTCTTAATTTCAGAAAAAGTATCACTTTGACTAAGGGCGTTAAGCTGAACCTAAGTAAGGGCGGCGTAAGCCTATCCTTTGGAACTAAGGGTGTAAGACAGTCCATAAGTACAAGCGGACGTTCTACTACAACACTTTCTGTACCGGGGACCGGTATATACTATACTAAGTCTAAGAAGGTTTCTGATGGTATAGGAGGTCTTCTTAAGACTGATAAGAAGAAGACTACAGCCAAGTCTACTACCAAGAAATCTACGGCTAAGTCTACTGCAACTAAAAAGTCTGCCAAATAATTTTTTTGACGAATACTTCGCCTATGGCGGGGTTTTCGTTGTATATGGAGGATATATGGAATTACTTATATGTGTTCTGAATGAAAGTGAAAAGATATTTGATCATGTGCTTGAAAGTCTCGAGAAACATGATATTACTGGATGTACAGTTATAGAGAGTACAGGTATGAGAAAGGTTCTTCATCATGATGAAGAGACTTCTATATTCTTCGGTGCTATAAGAAGCGTTCTGTCTGATTCGGAGCGCATGAGAAGCCATACTCTTTTTATGGTTCTTGAAAAGGAAATGATAGAGACTGCGATAAGTGCTATCGAGGAAGTGGTTGGAAGCTTCGATAATGAGAACACGGGTATAGCTTTTAGTATGCCTCTTGACTTTGTCAAGGGTATCAGGAGGGCCGACTGATGGGTAACCTGGAAAATCAGATCCTCTTTGATATAGCTATAATCATGCTTCTTTCGCTTGTGTGCGGAAGAATCGTAAAGCATCTTAAGATGCCCAATGTAACCGGCTATCTGATAGCGGGTCTTCTGCTTGGACCTTGCTGCTTTAATATAATAACTTCCGATATGGTTTCTAACTTCGGTATAGCGTCAGATATTGCACTTGGCTTTATAGCTTTTGCTATAGGAAGCGAGTTCAAAGTGTCGTACTTCAAAAAAGTTGGAGCGGCGCCTATAGTCATAGCATGCTTTGAAAGCTTTGGCGCTGTTGCGGTTGTTCTTGTAACATGTGTGCTTCTTGGGTTTTCGCTTCCGTTATCGATACTTCTTAGTGCTATTTCTGCGGCTACTGCGCCTGCGCAGACCATCATGGTTGTAAGACAGTATAATGCAAAGGGACCTATGACGTCCATGCTTATGAGTGTTGTGGCTATAGATGACGCGACAGCACTGATTGCTTTTGGCTTTGCGGCTTCGATAGTGAAGTCTATGGAGAGTGGTAACGGCTTTTCGATTATGTCAGCTATGGCACCTGTTTTGGAGGTGGCGGTATCATTTGTTCTGGGACTTCTTATGTCGTGTGTTATGATGATGTTCATGAAGTTTTTCAAGAAGGATGCAAACAGGCTCTGTATAGCAGTTGGCGTCGTTCTTATGACTGTATTCTTAAGTGATGTGGTTGATGGTTCTTCGCTTCTTGCCTGTATGGCGCTTGGCGCTTTCATGGTCAATCTCTCTTCTGAGATTGATGGCATGATCAAGGTTGCCAACAACTTTACCCCTCCAATCAATGTGCTTTTCTTCGCCATAAGCGGTGCGGGCTTTGCGCTTGGTGAGCTTAAGAGTATAGGTCTTATCGGTATAGTATATGTTGTGACGAGAGTTATAGGCAAGATGGCTGGCGCTTATATCGGCGGCAGGCTGACGAAGCAGGACAAGAATACCTGTAAGTATCTTGGCCCGACTCTTATGCCTCAGGCCGGTGTTGCACTTGGTCTTATCATGGTTGCGCAGAATATCTTGCCGCAATACGGTCCTATGATAAGAACTGTCATACTCTGCTCAACATTTATCTATTCGATCCTAGGACCTAGTGTCGCAAAGTGGGCTTTGATTAAAGCGGGAGAGATACATGCGTAAGGAACTTAAAGAATTAGCTGATAAGCTGTATGTGGTCATGCTTTTGATGGTGCCGTCGCTTTTTATAGTGTCGCCTATCATGCAGATGATCGCAAGATATATAGATTATAATTATACAACTTACAATGATTCGTGGGTACTCGGTGAGAATTATCGCTATGACAAATCCCAGTTTTCAAACTGTTATCGCGATATGATAGACAGTGTGAATTCTGTGGGGATCAAGATAGCTTGTGTGATACTCATCTACTGCATCGTAAGGGCTTATAAGACTAAGAAGATAGATATAAAGTGGCTTAAGCCTATGCTTATCTTTCTTATCTTTGATATGGTTATTATCGCGGTTACGCTTATAAGGGGGATGGGACCTTATGACAGATATGGGCACTCATATATGGGCGAGAGCGTGTTTTCGTACCTTTCGTATCCAGTGGTTTACTTCTTTACGGGGATGCTTATATGCAAGGAAAAGTACAGGAAGTACCTTCTGTATATGTTCATGTTCACAGGTTCTGTGGTTAATGCAATCTCGCTTTATTCAGAGTGGGGGAAGACTATTAAGTACTTTGAATATGATACTGCTAACTGTTCTGTATTCCACAATACTAACCATTATGGTTATTATATCGCGATGACTCTTATCGCGACTGCACTTTTATTCCTGTATGAGAAGAAATTGTGGCTTAGGCTTTATGAGTACTTTGCGTTCATAATCGGAGTATATATACTTATAATCAACAACACACTCGGAGCATGGCTTGCTGTTATGTTTAGTCTATTCTGTGCGGCTGTTTATCTGTGGCGCAACAGGAATGAGGACAGATACAGGAATATGTGGAAGTGGGCAGTATTTGAGATAGGATATATACTTATCTTGACAGTGGGTATGAGCTTTAGCTATGATACTATTCTATCGAGCATACTTAAGCTTTTTTTTGATGTAGGTAGTATCGCTTCAGGCTCTGAAAGTGCGGGTTCTGCGGGGTCTGGAAGGTGGAGACTGTGGACTGGTACGGTTCGTAATCTTGTAAAGAATCCGATCCTAGGTTTTGGAGTTGAAGGTCTCTTAAGTAAGGGTGTAGGTACACCTCACAACGAGATACTGCAGTATGCAGCTTTCTTCGGTGTGATAACAGCGGCACTTTATATAGCGGCATGCACTGTTGTCTTAAAGAGAGTCGGGTTGAAGCTTAAGAAGGTATCTGTTACCACATGGATATTCTTCTTCATAACTGTTACTTATCTTGTGAGTTCGATGGTTGGTGTGGCTATATATTATACAACTCCGTTTTTGTATATATTTCTTGGGCTTACTTATGGTGGATACAAAGAAAGTGTTGATTTTTGACATATTTCCGATATAATAATATATAGGGGGTACTGTATGCTGAATGGTACCGTGAACATGCAAGATGCAGAAAGGAGCGGCTTATGATATTTTCGGGTGCATACGATTATGTGGATGTGCTTGCGAAGGCTGCTGATTACAGCTGGAAGCGTAACGAGGTGATCAATAACAACATAGCCAATGCTGATACGCCGGGATATAAGAGAGAAGAGGTTGCTTTCTCTGAATATCTTCAGCTGAAGCTTGGTTCTCATCTGACTGGTCAGGACAGTCTCAGACGCTCTGATCTTAAGGACATCGTTGAGAGGATAGATGATGGTGTTCTCGATTATAGAGTTTATAAGGATTATAACGGATGGTCATACAGACTTGACGGCAATAACGTAGATATAGATACCGAGAACGTTGAGCTGGCTTCTAACCAGTTACTGTATAACGGTATCGTGGGCAGTATCAATTCGGAATTCAACAGGATTTCCACAGCTCTAGGAAAGAAGTAGGTGATCGTATATGGCTTTATTTACATCTTTTGATATCAACGCTTCTGGTATGACTGCGCAGAGGCTGCGTATGGATATCATATCCCAGAACGTTGCCAACGTCAATACTACCCGTACTCAGAACGGTGGAGTGTACAGACGTAAGAATGTTGTTTTTCAGGAAAAGGGTGTAACAGCGGGAGGCTTTGGTTCTTATCTGTCTGATGCAGGCGCAAAGCTTGCGGGTAAGGGCGTTAAGGTGAGTGCTGTTGTTACTGACAATAAGAACGATATGAGGATGGTATATGATCCTTCGCATCCTGATGCTGATGAGAATGGATATGTTATATACCCGAATGTGAATATTATAACTGAGATGACGGATCTTATAGATGCTACTAGGTCATACGAAGCGAATGCCAATGCATTTACCGCAAGTAAGAGTATGGCGTCTAAGGGTCTTGAAATCGGCGGCTGATAATGGAGGTAAGTGATGGCTGATATTAGTTCGATTGCCGGTATAGATGCGGCACGTATCAACAAGCTTCTTAACTCTGATCTTAAGACTGTCGCAAGTGATGATGACAAGACATTTGCCGGAGTGCTAGATATGGCTAAGAGCCTTCTTACAGATACAGATAATTATGTCAAAGAGGCACAGCAGGCTGAGGTGGACTTTGCGCTCGGCAAGATCAGCAGCACACATGAGCTCAGTATTATACAGCAGAAGGCTAATGTGGCCCTGCAGTATACTGTTGCTATAAGGGATAAGCTTATAGAGGCTTATAAAGAGATTATGCAGATACAGATCTGATAGAGGTTTGTTATGAATGAACGTTTGAAGGGAATCCTTGATAGGATCAGGGATTTTTGGGCAAAATACAATAAGAGGCAGAAGAGTATAATCATAGCAACTGCGGTTATCGTAGTTCTTATGATCGCTTTGGTTGTCTGGATATCTACTAGGCCTAAGTGGGAAGTCTTAGTACACTGCAACAACTACAATCAGGTGCAGGAGGTCCAGGGGATACTTACGGAGGGCGGTATAGCTTATAACATGGGCAGTGACGCGCTTACGGTGAGTGTTCAGAAAAAGGATCTTGTCAATGCCAAGATTCTTGTGGGTTCGAAGGATATTCAGGTTGAGGGTTATTCCTTAAGTGATGCCTTAAGCGGAAGCTTTACCACGACAGAAAGTGATAAAGCGAAGAAGTATCGTAAGTACTTAGAGGATAAGTTAAGTAAGGATCTGACAAGCTTTGATAACGTTAAGAAGGCTTCTGTTACTATCAAGGAGGCGGATAATAATTCTGTTCTTCTTTCTAAGAACGAGGACACTTCTGTTGCTGTTGTTATAACTCCGTCAGGAAGTATAGATGATATCGATGGCAATTCTATGGCTGCTTTTCTTAAGACTGTTGTAGGAAACAGTTCTACAGAGAAGATTAATATCATATCTACAACAGGTGCGACTATATTCTCGGGTGATGAGTCTTCTGATTCAAAAGGTATAGGTTCTGTTGCATCGCAGCAGAAGTACACAGATGCTATCTCAGCTACCATGAAGAATGCTATCAAGGCGACTCTTTTGAAGCTTCCTATGTATGATGATGCGCAGATTTCATTAAGTCTGGATATCAACTATAACGAGGTTGAGGAGATAGTCAGAAGATATGAGGCTCAGGCAGGAAGAGAAGAAGGACTCTTTTCTAAGTCTTATGAATCGACATCTACAGGAACTACAGGCGCAGGTGGTATTCCTGGAACAGCATCGAATTCTGATGATACGACCTACTATATAGACAATGGTGATTCTACTACAAGTGAAGTAGTGGTTAAGGAATATCAGTATCTTCCGGATGAGATCGTAACAACTACGAATAAGAGACCGGGTGAGATAATTAAGTCCAGTTCTACTATAAGCGTTGTCCTTCATGACAATGTGGTATATACCTACGAAGATGTGAAGGCTGCAGGTCTTCTTGATGATAAGAGTTGGGAAGAATTCAAGGCTTCAATCCCTGAGTATGAAGCTATTGAGGTACCAGCCGATGTAGTGTCTATCGTAGCTAATGGTACAGGTCTTGACAGTTCCAATGTATCGATTCTTGCTTACAGAGTGCCTTTCTTCGTAGATAAGCAGGAGAAGGCTGATAATACAGCTTTCTGGATAAGGATAGCGCTTATCGCAGCTATAGTTCTTCTTCTTGCTTTTATGGTGATAAGAAGTCTTCGTCCTGTGACTGTAGAAGAAACTGTTCCAGAGCTTTCTGTTGAGGATATGCTTCAGACTACTAAGGATAAGGTTACTATTACAGGCAATTCTGTTGATGATATCGATCTTCAGGATAAGTCTGATGTTCGTAAGGCTATTGAGAAATTCGTGGATGAGAATCCAGAAGCAGTTGCTCTGTTGCTCAGAAACTGGCTCGAGGATGAGTGGTAAGATATAGGAGGGTATTATGGCCAGACCTAGTAAAAATCAGGAGGAGATGAGAGGTGTTGAGAAGGCGGCTACGCTTTTGATCGCTTTGGGTCCTGAAAAATCCGCAAAGATATTCAAGCATCTCAAGGAAGAAGAGATAGAACAGCTCACCCTTGAGATAGCCAGTATAAATAGTGTATCACCTCAGACTAAGGAAGCGGTGTTGAACGAGTTCTACGAAGTATGTCTTGCTCAGCAGTACATAGCTGAAGGTGGTATCACTTATGCTAAGGATCTTCTTGAGAAGGCTCTCGGTGAAGAAAAAGCAAAGGAAATCATCAGCAATCTTACTGCTTCACTTCAGGTTAAGCCTTTTGAATTCGTAAGAAAAGCAGATCCAGCTCAGCTTCTTAACTTCATACAAGATGAGCACCCTCAGACTATAGCTTTGATCCTTTCGTATCTGCCAGCTTCGCAGTCATCACAGGTTGTGTCTGCACTTCCGCCTGAGAAACAGGCTGATGTCGCTAAGAGAATAGCTCTCATGGACAGAACTTCTCCTGATGTCATCAAGGAAGTTGAGAAGATACTTGAGAGAAAGCTTTCTTCTCTTGTCAATCAGGATTATGCTATCATCGGTGGTGTCGATTCTATCGTTGCCATCCTCAATGCTGTTGACAGAGGTACTGAAAAGCACATCATGGAAACACTCGAAATCGAGGATGCTGCTCTTGCAGAAGAAATCAGAAAGAAGATGTTCGTATTCGAGGATATTCTTACTCTCGACGATCGTTCTATCCAGAGAGTGCTTAGAGATGTTGATAATAACGATCTTGGTATCGCTCTTAAGGGCGCTAACGAAGAAGTTCAGAATATCATCTTCAACAACCTTTCAAAGCGTCTTGCTGTCATGATCAAGGAAGATATGGACTTCATGGGTCCTGTACGATTAAAGGACGTAGAGGAAGCACAGCAGAAGATCGTAAATATCATCAGAAAGCTCGAAGATACCGGCGAGATCATTATCGCAAGAGGTGGAGGTGACGAGCTGATTGTCTAATGTATATAAGAGTAGCTTTGTTAATCAGTCTAAGAGTGAACGTCGCGTCATAGATTCGAACGAGCGCGTCATGACGAGGCTTGAGGCTATCAAAGAACAGATGCTAAGCGATGTTGCGCAGGAGAATCATAGCGGGTTAGATCCTGGGATAGTAGGAGAACTTGTTGATCCTGATAATCTTGACTCTAATATCGACGATCCGGACAGAATACAGAGTGATATGGAAGTGCCTGCAGATATAGAATTCATGTCCGCAAAGGCACTTGATATAGAAAGAAAAGCCAATGAAAGGGCTGCGCAGATCATACATGATGCCAAAGAAGAGGCTGACAGTATCATCAACAATGCTCAGATCAAGGCAAAGGATATAAGAGATGCCGCTCATAAAGAGGGCTTTGAAAGTGGAGTTAAAGAATCGGCTGCTATGATACAGAACAAGATCGATTCTGTTAATGAACAGTATGAAGCAGATAAGGCTTCTCTTGAAGAAGAGTATGAACAGCTTAAAGCAAGGCTTGAACCTCAGCTCGTGGATGTGCTTCTTACAGTGTTTCAGAAGGTTACGGGCGCTATTGCAGATACCAACAAGGGCGTTATACTGCATCTTGTAGAAGCTGTCATGCGTAACAGCGAGATAAGCAGAGATTTTCTCATCAGGGTTTCGCCTGATGATTATCAGTTCATGCTCAATAATACCGACAGGCTTTATCAGCATGCCTCGCATAATGTGCGTATAGAGATAACAGAAGATAACAACATGAAGCGCAATCAGTGCATAATCGAGACAGATATGGGCGTATTTGACTGTAGTCTGGATATACAGCTTGAGAATCTGTCTAACGAGATCAGGCTTCTTAGCTGTGTACTAGATTAGTTGGGTAGAATTATGACCGATATAGATGTTTCCAAATACTTAAGACTTACTGAAAAAACTTTTTATAAGAGGATGGGGAGAGTGTCCAAGATAGTAGGTCTTACCATAGAATCGATAGGTCCGGAAGCGAAGCTTAACGATCTGTGTAAGATCATCCCGAGGGACAAGCCTGAGGATATAGTCTATGCAGAAGTGGTAGGCTTCAGGGATAACCATGTGCTTCTCATGCCTTTTGAGTCTGTAGGCGGTGTGGGACCTGGTTCCATAGTCGAGAATACTAACGCTCCGCTTGCTGTTAAGGTGTGTGACGATCTTCTTGGCAAATGTCTTGACGGTATCGGACGTCCTATATTCGAGAAGGATAAGATTGAATCGGATGTAACTTACTCTGTCGAAGCGATACCACCTGACCCGATGACAAGAGAGATAATCAAGGATGTCTTGCCACTGGGAGTGAAGGCTGTAGATGGTCTTATTACTGTCGGAAAAGGACAGCGTATCGGTATATTTGCCGGTTCGGGCGTAGGTAAGAGTACGCTCATGGGTATGTTTGCCCGTAATACGAAGGCTGATATCAACGTGATCGCGCTTATCGGAGAGCGAGGCCGTGAGGTTAGAGAATTCGTAGAGAGGGACCTTGGCGAAGAGGGTATGAAGAGGAGTGTCGTTGTCATAGCGACCTCTGATAAGCCTGCTCTTATACGTAATAAGGCGGCGAAGACGGCTACTTGTATAGCTGAATACTTCAGAGACCAGGGTAAGGATGTCCTTCTTATGATGGATTCACTGACGAGATTCTCTATGGCGCAGCGTGAGATAGGCCTGGCTTCAGGTGAGCCTCCTGTTACAAGAGGTTATCCGCCGAGCGTGTACAGCGAGATGCCGCGTCTTCTTGAGAGGGCAGGTATGTCTGATAGAGGCTCTATAACAGGGCTATATACAGTTCTTGTCGATGGTGATGACTTCAACGAGCCTATAACTGATACGGCGAGAGGTATACTCGATGGCCATATCATGCTTAATCGTAAGATCGCGCAGAGGAATCACTATCCTGCTATAGATGTTCTTCAGTCTATATCGAGAGTTATGTCTGCGATCGCGACGAAGGAACATAAGATGTATGCCGGAAAACTGAAGGACTGCTTAGCGACTTATAGTGAGGCAGAGGATCTTATCAATATCGGCGCGTATAAGCCAGGATCTAATAAGAACATAGATTATGCGATATCGAAGATAGATGCTATCAACGAATTCCTGTGTCAGGCTACTGATGAGAAGTTTGACTTTGATGATGAAGTTCAGATGTTGAAGCAGATATTTGCGGAGTGATGATATATGGCCAAATTCATATACAGAATGCAGAATATACTCAATCTTAAGCTTAAGCTTGAAGAGCAGGAGAAAACTGCTTTTGCTATGGCAGCAGCACGGCTTAATCAGGAAGAGACTAAGCTTGAGGAACTCTTTGAGAAGAAGGAAAGGCTTGAAACTGAATATAAAGAATGCATGAGTAAGGTCGATATACCAAGTCTTAAGATGTTAAGTTCCGGAAGAGATAAGGTTGACAGTGATATAAAAAGTCAGAAAATCAATGTGTCTCTTGCGCAGAAGAATCTGGATGTTGCCAGAGTAAGGTTAGAGGAAGCCATAACTGAACGTAAGATACAGGAGAAACTCAGAGAGAAAGCATTGGAAGAATTCAAGGTGGAGCTTGCGGCTGCCGAAAGCAAAGAAGTCGATCAGCTCGTGAGCTATAACTTTAGTGTAAAGGAAGATGAGATTAAAGAATAATGGCTAAGAAATCAAATGATGCCGAGGAGAAGGAAAGTAAGCTCGGCGTACTGATAATAACCATAATGATAATACTTGTGTGGATAGCTGTTATGTGCGTCCTCATAAAGCTTGATGTGGGCAACTTCGGAAGCACTGTCCTAAGACCTGTTTTCAAGGATGTTCCCGTGATCAACAAGATACTTCCGGATGAGAACAAAGCGACTCTTGACGATAACGGCTACAAGTATAACACACTTGCGGAGGCTTTGGAGAGAATAAGAGAGCTTGAGAAGGAGAATACTGCGCTTCGCGAAGGCGCTGCAGACAATCAGACTGCTATGACTGAACAGCTCGCCGAGATAGAACGACTTAAGGTCTTCGAGAGCAACCAGGTCAAGTATGAATCTCTGAAAAAAAATTTCGATGAAGAGGTTGTTTTCAACGTAAAATCACCCGATATAACAGAATATAGGAAGTGGTATGAAAGTATCAGTCCGGAAAATGCTGCTGATATATACGAGAGGGTTTTACTAAGAGCACAGTATTCTGAAGAGATCAAGAACGAAGCGGCAAGGCTTTCAGGCATGGATGCGAAGAAGGCTGCTGCCATATGTGAAGCTATGACTGGCGATATGGACATGGTCGCAACGCTTCTGATGTGTATGAAGACTACTCAAAGTGCAGCTATACTAGCAGAGATGGATCCTGTGTACGCAGGTAAGCTCATCAAGATCATGTATCCGACTGAGTGATACCGACTCCTATAAGTAAATACGAAAGGAGAAGGCTTATGAATATCGGCAATATTAAAACAAATGCCCCGAGCGACATACTTGTCAACATAGCCGGTAATACCGATTCTAAGGTTCAGAAGACTGACGGTCAGGGTTTTTCGTCAGCTCTTACAGATGCTAAGCAGGGTAACGTAAGGCGCTTTGCAAAGGCAGAACAGTCTGGTGGTAAGTCGGATACAGAAGCGCCTAAGAGTAAGGATGCGGATGTTGATAAGGCTGTATCGAAGCTTTCTAAGAAGGCCAAAGAGATCACGAACGCAAGAGACAGCGTGGATGCAGGCACTGAAAAAATCGAAGGGCTGGAAGAGGAATTCAAGGAATCTGTAAGTAAGGCGCTTGGTATAGAGCCTGAGGAACTTGAGAGTGTGATGGAAGAACTGGCTCTTACCGTTCTTGAACTTACAGAACCCTCTAATATCCTTCAGGTCATGGTTGCCACAACAGATGCACAGAATCCTTACGATGTCATATCTGATGCGGATCTATCAGCTGTGTATAAGGAAATCGTAACTGCTGGTGAGACCTTCCTTGCAAATGCTTCCGATATGGGCATAACCGCAGATGATATCAAGGCTTATGATGAGCTTGCTGATGCTGATGCAGATGCAGATGCTGATACTGATACTGATACTGAGGAGACTGATTTCAGGTTAGACGTAGTTAAGCCTGAAGAAAGACCACAGACAGCAGAGGTTAAGACGGAAAGTGAAGGATCTTCTGAGGGCAGAAGTGATACGCAAGCAGGCGCTAAGGAAGAATCAGACACTGCAGGTAAGATAGTCAGCAATCTTAATAACAGCATAAGAGAAGCATTTGCTGTGGCAGAGTCAGATGCGATAGCTGAAGCACCGGTTGAGGCAGTGGATGTAGATGATGTGCTAAGACAGGTCAATGAAAGTATAAGAGTTAATCTTACACCGGATACGAAGTCTCTTGAGATTCAGCTCAATCCACAGAACCTCGGACATGTAACTATACAGGTTATGTCTAAGAATGGCGTTGTATCGGCCAATGTTCTGGCTACCGATGAGGCAGTAAAAAAAGCACTTGAGACACAGCTTGTGACTCTTAAGACCAATCTTGAGAATCAGGGCGTGAAGGTTGAGAACGTAGAGATAGTTCTTGCTGGAAGAGCTTTTTCTCAGCAGGATGAAAGCAATCAGGGCGCTTTTGGTCAGAACAGCGGAAGAAGAAGACGTTCGCTTTCTGTTGACGGCGGTATGGAAGTTGAAGACGTACCTGTTAATGAAAGTGAAGAATCGTCCGATAATATTATAAACTACAAAGCATAGGAGGTGTAGATATGGGAATAGTTGCAGGAATGGACAATGATGGCAATTTTGTATCTGCCATATCGGGTGCCACAAGGAATGAGAGTGCTGCCAAGACAAAGAGTAATTCCACGCTTGACAAAGAAGCATTTTTACAATTGCTTGTTGCACAGATGAAGAATCAGGATCCTCTTGAACCACAGGATAATTCACAGATGGTTGCTCAGATGGCTTCTTTCTCACAGGTTGAAGAGCTTCAGAACATGAGCAGTACACTCAATCAGAACCAGGGCTTTGACCTCGTAGGTAAGATGGTTGCTATGAATACAACACTTGCTACTGGTGAAAAGAAGACCATAGAGGGTATGGTTGATTATGTTCTTAAGGAAGGCAAGGATATATATCTTGGCATAGGCGGTCAGGAATATAATCTCGACGATCTGTCAGGCGTTATCGATCAGTAGAATGGCGGGTGATCAGGATGAATATTACAGGTAGTGGTTTTAATTCAATCGAGCAGATCACAGGTCAGTACTTAAGTGATAACAAGGTGAGAGAAGTTGAGCGAAGTGAGGGCTTTAAGGATGTTCTTGAAGTAACTTTTTCAAAGCATGCTACTAAGCGACTTACAGATCGCAACATAGATCTTACACCAGAGCAACTCTACAGGCTTCAGGCAGGAGCTGATAAAGCAAGAGCAAACGGTATCAAGGAATCACTTCTTATCATGGATGATATGGCTTTTATAGTCAACACAAAGAACAGTACAGTAGTTACTGCCATAGATAACGAAGATTCCAAAGACAGAGTTTACACAAATATAGATGGTGCTGTTATAGTATGACCGGCCCTTATGGAGGTTATGGGTATCTGAGTGACGGACGATACCCGCAGCACATCAGATGAATGGAGGTATTCATTATGATGAGATCACTTTTTTCTGGTGTTTCCGGACTTAAGGTTCACCAGACCAAGATGGACGTTATCGGTAACAATATCGCGAACGTGAATACTGTAGCTTATAAATCCAATTCGGTTACTTTTTCGGAGGTTTTCTATCAGACTACACAGAGTGCTTCCGGTCCTAATGCCGAAACAGGAAAAGGCGGAACCAACGCTATGCAGATAGGTCTTGGTTCTAACGTAGGCGCAATAAGCCAGAACATAGAGACAGAAGGTGCCAGCCAGAGAACTGACAATCCTTTCGATCTTAAGATATCAGGTCAGTCGTTCTTCATAGTGGAGAATGCAGGCGCTACTTACTTCACAAGAGCTGGTAACTTCACTGTAGATGAGTCAGGTAAGCTTGTAACAGCAAGTGGTCTTGCTGTTATGGGATGGGGAACTGATGCAGAAGGTGATATCCTTAAGAGTAATGTTAAACCGCTTTATCTTAAGAATCCTGATGATCAGTATACTCCACCGGAGCCAACTACTGCTAATACCATAACAGGTAATATCAACAAGGAAGATCAGGCTTTTGCTAAGACTGGCGGTTATACATCATTTAACTTAAAGTTCTTTGATAGCCTTGGATATTCTTATCTTGCAACAGTCAATATATCACAGGATCCTGATAATAACATGGTTTATAACATGACTGCTTCCAATGTGCTTAGCGATGGTAAGATACTTGAGGGTTATTCCTTCGAGATCAGCGAGCCTTCACTTACATTTGACAATGTAACAGGTAAGAGCACACTTGAAAACTTCACTGTTAACTTCACAGTACCTGATGGTGCAACTCCTATCGAGCCAATAACTGTCGATGTATCAGGTCTTGTTTCGCAGGGCGATGAGACATCTATAAAGGTTGGTTATGGCGATGCTGAAGGCAATGGTAAGGGTAAGACTGTAGGTTCTAAGACCGGCGTAAGTATACAGCAGGATGGTACAATCTCAGCTTACTACAGTAACGGTGATGTAAGGAGTATCGGTAAGATAGCAGTTGCAAGCTTCTCTAACCCTGCAGGTCTTGAGAAGATAGGTGAGAACCTCTATCAGGCAACACTTAACTCCGGTGTATTCAACGGTATAGGTGAGGATATATCTGCACTTGGCGGCAAGATGTCTGCCGGCGTACTCGAGATGTCGAACGTAGACCTTTCATCTGAGTTCACAGATATGATCACCACACAGAGAGGTTTCCAGGCGAATTCACGTATCATAACAGTATCAGATACGATGCTTGAGGAACTTGTAAATCTTAAGAGATAATTATTAGGCTGTAAAAACAATCATTAGGACACGTCAAGATTTCTATACTCTCGCGTGCATCTATTACAAAGCCCTCTCGCAAACTCGTGCTCTTCGAGCACTCAAACAGTGCTTCGGGCTTTGCATTAGCACACTCGAGTATGACGAAATCTTGCGAATCGTCCTTCTGATTGTTTTTACAGCTTTTATATTTGGCTAACAGAAGGATTTAGAAGGAATTCAAGTTTTGCTAAAAAACGTTGATGTTTACAATCTATAAAATTACTCTGTGATTGTTTTTACAGCCTTTTCGTTGACTAGTTTTTTCGCGAATGATATACTTGTATTGTATGGAGTTGGCACTATGTTGAAGAGAGGCTGTGACAGTTTATCTCAGTCGGAGAAGACCCCTTCCTTTTAACCAAGTGTAGTTAGGGGTTATAACAAACTTAACTCAGTCGGGGTCCAATCTCCGACTGAGATAAACGCTCCGCGAGGATGCGCACGGATTCGGAAAGGAAATTTGTCTGCTTGCGCAGACCGAATCCGGCGCGCAAGCCTCGCGGTGCGAGATTTGAAAGGAACAATTTTGAAAGGAACAACATGAATAGGATCAATAATTTATATGTGCACAAAAATACTGTAGCCCATGCCGTATCCACGGCCTACACACCGGACGGAGGATGCGTGGAGAATGATTCGGAGATCATTCATGAGCATATCATAAGGCTTTACATCAATGATGATCTGTATGCCAAAACCACCTGTACGGCGGATGACCTTGCGGAGCTGGTGGTTGGAAAACTCATTTGCGAGAGGATGATAAAGGGATACGGAGACATATCACGGATAGATATAAACGAGGACGGCAGCAGGGCGCAGGTTTATCTGGATAAAAGTATTGTTCTTGACAGCGGAATAATGGCGGAGCCCACCTGCTGCACGAGTAACAAGGTCTACTTAAAGCCTGCGGTCACGGACTATCTGAGATTTGATGAGGAAGTGATAAAGAAAAGCCATAAGGTGGAGCCTGGAACTGTGTTTAAAATAATAAATGCCTTTTCTTTGGGCAGCAATATTCACAAGAGCACAAAGGGAACTCACAGCGCCTACCTTGCCTACAAGGGAGAGATCGTTTTTGATTGCGAGGATATCGGAAGGCATAATGCCATGGACAAAGTCATAGGTTATTCCGCCATTCATGGCATGGATCCCTCTGACTGTATAATATTTACCTCAGGAAGGGTGCCGGTGGATATGGTGCAAAAGGTGATATTTGCAAGAGTCCCCATCCTTATTTCAAAGGCGGTGGTTACCGATGAAGCGCTAAAGCTTGCAAAAGAATGTGGCCTTACGCTCATATGCAAGGCATGGCCGGATAAATATGAAGTATTTGCCTGATACATTGTATGGAGTTGATACTGTGTTGAAGAGACGCTGTGACAATTTACGACTAAGCGAGGTATAACATGGGCTTTTTTAGAATTCTAAGATATGATATAAAACAGGGAATAGTAAGGAGATGGTATGTCTTTTTGCTTTTTTTCTTATACTCTTTTATGGATACGTGGATGTATATAAGGTCTATAGGGGAGGTGCAGGTTTCAAGGCGCGGGTATCCTTCGATGCTTGAGGTGCTGGTTCGCAACTTTGCCGGGTCGAGACCATTTAGTGTTGAAGAGAACTACTTTGAGATTCCTTATGGATTCAGCCTCATATTCATAGGTCTTGCTATAGTTATAGGCGATTATATAATCAGAGATATCAAGGGTTGTGGTGTAAATGTACTGATATGCAGTGGCGGAAGGCATAAGTGGATGTTATCTAAGCTGCTGTGGTGTGTTATGAGTGCTGCTTTAGTATATGCAAGTATATGTATTGGCTCGATTCTCTCTTATGAGTGCTTTGCCACTGATAAGACATATATGGTCGTTCATGAAAAACTCATAACAAGTATCCTGTATACCGAGTATTACATAGGGGCGAGAGAGGTTGTAATTGATCTTTTTTGTGCTTTGCTTACCTGCGTTCTTATATCTGTTGTTCAGATGCTTCTTGCATTCTACTTGGATCCGCTTGTTGCGTACGTGATAGTTCTTATATACATGCTTATGTCTGTGGCTGTTTGTCATATCGCTCTTATGGGAAACTGCATGATGATAGGACGTATGGTTCGATTGGTATATGAACATGATTATCCAACGATTCTTTGCTTGTTGTTGGTTGTTGTATCTGGTGTTGGAGTATATGTTGGGAGGTATAAAAGCATATGGAAGTAAATGCGTCTAAAGATCGAACATCTGTTAATTACGTGAGAATAGCGATGCTTTCTTATATAGTTTTCTATGAGTTATCTACTTATATCAGACTTGTGCTTTTTTGTCAGCGCAATCGTTGGGGCAAAGGTTTGATATGCGCGTATGATGTGTATGAGAGCTTTACTATGTCCAATCTGTCTGCGATAGTAGGCGTTCTGATAATAGGTTTTATCGTGTGGTATTCGAAGTTCAGGGCTATAGTACTTATCAATTATAAAAGCAGACTTAAGTTTCTTGTGAAGAATGTTCTTATTATGTTAAGAGAACTCATGCTGTTGACACTAGCATATCATATGTGTGATCTTATAATAGCGAATCTAATAGGGCTTGGGACTTCGTGTAACTGGGAGGCGGAAGGCAGTTATATGCGTGCTGTGGTACCCATAAATCCGAAGAATATGCATGTGTATCCTGAATATGTATATTATGGAGTAAGATTTTTATCCGATGCCTTTAGGAATATGTATATCATACTTATCTATATAGCGGTATCCTGCCTTATATCCAACAAGTATGCGACAGTCGCAACAGTTTCGCTTTTGATTTATGATATACTTGCGCGCGAGAACTATAGAGTCTTGAATGCATTTGTCTTATACAATGAGGAAATGTGCAGATATGGGCTTGATATAGGAGGCTGGAGGAATACTTTGCTCATCATGCTTGGGTTGAGTGTGGCTATAGTGTTGATTTTTAAAAGGAAGAATGTGCTTGGAAATAACATCTGAAAGTGTTAATGTGACTTGACGAATATTAATATTATGCTATAATTGAATTAGCATCAAAAACATAGAGTTAGTTATTATTAAGGGAAAGACTATGATTAGATGGAAATTGTGTTTTAAAGCGGTGATTTTGAGCATGACATTTTGTTCTGTTATATGTCTTGTTGCTTGTTCAAAACAGAATAAGGAGCAATTCGTGAGAGATGCTGCAAAAGAACAATTATATGCTGTAACCACTAATAACCAATCTGTCAGTACAAGCCAAAGTCCGGAAGATGTGTCTTTATCTGATTATCTTACTGAACTGAGAAACGAAAGATATAATGCTGCGGATAATGCTGCGGTTAGTGTTATTGCGAATGTTGGTGATGAGATAGATATAGATGGACTGTTAGTTAAAGTGACATATGCAAAATCTTATGATACTGTATATGAAATACAGGCTGATGGGATTCCGTATGTAGATGACTATATTCAAAGTGCTATAAAATGGAGAAGAACGCAGATAGAAAAAGGTTTGGACAGTGGAAAATATTATGATGAAGAAACGGGGCGGTACATTCATAGTGTGGATGGTAGTAGTCCAAAAATATTTGTAATTCAATATGAATACCATGATACTAAAAAGAATCCGGGGATATACGAGATATATCCGACTGTTGCTATTGTAAGAGATTCTCTTGATTTTACGCCTGTTTCAAGTTTTTCGAGTATGCGCATATATGCGGATGAGTTTGAATTTGATAGAAATGATCAGGATTGTTATAATGATGTATCAATAGCAAAAAAGGGCATTGATAATTGTGTGCACCTAACAGTATTTGCACTGATGGGCTTTCATAATGGACCGGAGTATCCGGATGTAGCAAAATTATATCTTGATTTTTCGAGAAATCAGGATCATTATTCGACTAAAAAGGCTAATGAAAGAGCAACATATAGGTTTAAGATATATGAGAGGGAGTAATGTTAAGGCGGTAATTGCTGTGAGACTCGAATGATAATGGTGATTAATTATGGATAAGAGGAATGTTTGTAAAATAGGGGTGCTATGTTTGCTGATGTGTTTGCTTTTATCGGCTTGTTCGAAGCAAGATAGTAAACAGTTTGTGAAAGCAGTCTCCGAAGATAAGTATCTGTCTAGTTTTACAAGGGGGGAATCTGTCAGCACAACGCAAAGTCCGGAAGACAAATCTATATCAGATTATCTTAGAGAAAAACGTATAGAAGATAAAAAAGCAGCAGATAATGCTGCAGTTAGTGTGATTGCCGATGTTGGTGATGAGATAGATATAGACGGCTTGCTTGTGAAAGTGACATA
>Ga0247608_10002537_pt1 | contig 22611 bp, 10 predicted proteins | sample 176DNAGHGlowgp2_FD_193490 | JGI IMG/M metagenome (GOLD analysis project Ga0247608, IMG submission 193490) | Sheep rumen microbial communities from Palmerston North, Manawatu-Wanganui, New Zealand - 1766 DNA GHGlow gp2 | ecosystem: Host-associated > Mammals > Digestive system > Stomach > Rumen ...
CTCCTGCCACTTGTTACATACAGAGCAGAAGCCATGAGCATACTGGTGCTCGTCGACGGTGCTGCCCTCGTGATTAGAGAAGGTAACAGCAGTACCAGCCTTAGGAGTGATGCCATCGCACTGCAGCGCACCATTAGCATATACCAGACCGTGGCCTGGCAGGAAGGTGGGCTGAGCATCCTTGTTGTCGCCCTCCAAGTTCTGGTGCCAAGCACCAGCATCCTTCTTGCCGTTCAGCATGAAGGCCAGCTTACCAGAGGTGAGGTCGCCACCTTCGACATCGATAACCTCAGCACCCTGTGCATCGTAGAGGTTGAAGATGTTCTCATAAGTAATTTTGGCATTGTTACGCCACAGATCCTTACCATCATTTTCGCCGCCAGACAGCATGTGACCAATGTTCCAGAAGCCCTTGACCTCTACGCTGCTGTGACCACCGAACCAACCGGTAATGATGGCACTCTCGCCAGCAGCCTTTACGTCGCCCGTGTTGTAGCAGTTGATAATGCGAGTAGCAGGACCGCCGTTCCAAACAACACCAATCAAGGCGCAGCAGTTGTTGCCCTGTCCTTCTACATAGCCCTCGTGACCTACATTCTCGAGGGTTACCCAGCCTGAGCCATTGCTGACACCAATGATACCACCGATATGAGCATCGCCAATGAATTGGTTTCCTGGACCTGCAATGAGGTTCTTGATGACACAGCCACCATCGACAACACCAAAGAGTCCAATGTCTGAAGAGCCAATATACATTACGTTGTCAATCTTGTGGAACTGGCCGTCGAAGGTTCCCTTGTAACGAGCCTGATCATTGCCGATAACAACATAGTTAGCGTTAGAGAAATCGATGTCGGCTGTGAGCACGGCATTAGCCTCAGTCTCACCACCGTTCACGATGTTAGCAAACTCTACCAACTGGGCTGCTGTACCAATCTCGTACACGCCGTCGGTATTCTTCTCCAATGCAAAGACATTGGTACATGTCAGGCAACAGAGCACCCACATGCAGAGGTAAGTAAATCGTTGATTCATAATTACTTTTGTTTAATAGGTTAATAATTATTTTAACTTAAAAGAAAATTCGTTTCCTTGTTGCCAAGCGGAATACTGCACACGCCCACCAGCGACGAAGCCGATGCGTACCATGCGCGAAACGGCAGGCATCTTACCTGCAACCTGATGCAGCTGGACGGTGAGTAGTTTCTTGCGCAGCGTAGCCTCGATGGAGGTCTGACGATAGCAGCCCTCACGATAACCAAAGCCATCGCCCTCGTCTTCATAGAGCTGACCAACAGCCTTACCCTCACCATCGATGCACACCAGCAGTGTCAGCGAGTCGGTAGACAACTCGGCAGTGCTCTGAGCAAGATTAGCCAAAGGAATAACAGAACCAGGACGCTGGCGCAGTTCACACTGGTAGCCATCTTCCTGATTCTCAAGCATCAGGCGTGGCCAATTACCCTTAGGCATGGCCGTTTGCTCAGCCCACAGAGGACGCACCAGCAGGTCGCCACCCAAGAGGAAAGCACGGTCCTCGCTACGCAGCGAGAGGTCTTTATCATCGGCCATGAAGAGCGGACGCATCACAGGCATACCCGTCTCGCTGGCTTCACGGAACAACGTATAGATATAAGGCATGAGACGATAGCGGCGATTGATGGCCGTACGACAGACATCGAGCACCTCGGGAGTGAAAGCCCACGGCTCTTGAGCGATGGTACCCTTGGTATTGTGGTTGCGAACAAAGGGGAAGTAGACACCTAAGGCTGTCCACTGAGCCACCAGTTCGCCATTGGAATTCTCGCAGAATCCACCGATGTCAGGACCATTGAAAGGCTGTCCGCTCAGTCCGAGTGTCAGCGTCATAGGAACGCTCAATTTCATGTGGTCAGGATGCGACAGATTATCGCCTGTCCACGTGGCAGCATAGCGCTGACCTCCCAAGAAGTTAGAGCGAGAAAGGATGAAGGGGCGCTTCAGCGGATTAGCCAACAGCAATCCCTGACGACTGGCGCGAACCATATTCATGCCATAGACATTATGGAAGCGCAGATGAGGACCAGCTGTCACACCCTCGCCGCCCCCGTGGCGATTGTCGCGAGGCATCGTCTGTTCGGGCTGTCCGAAGATGGCAGGCTCGTTCATGTCGTTCCATACGCCATCGATACCTGTCGCCATGAAGTCCTTATAGAGAGTAGCCCACCAGCTGCGCACCTCAGGACGCGTGAAGTCAGGAAAATGGCAGGCACCAGGCCAAACATTGCCCTCGAAAAGCTTGCCATCGGCAGTCTTCACAAAGTAGTTGCCTGCCCTACCCTGTTCATCGACGAAGTAACCCTTCTCTGCCTTCACACCAGGGTCAATCATATAGACTGTCTTGAAATGCTGCTGATGCAGATAGTCATTCAATCTATGGGGATTGGCAAAACCATTGGGGTCAAACGTAAAGATGCGGTAGCCATCCATATAGTCGATATCCATCCAGATAACATCGGACGGAATGTGGTGCTGACGGAGTTGGTCGACAATCTCCATGACACGTCCATCAGGATAATACGTGTGGCGACACTGGTGGTAGCCCAGCGACCACAGTGGAGGCAGTTCCATGTGACCAGTGAGATCGGCAAGTGCCTGCATGAGCTGGCGCACATTCTGACGCTCAATAACGATGACGCGGAATGCAGGACCCTCGCTCTCGAACACCACATCGTCAGCCGTACTGATGGTCTGACGCCAAGTATTGTCAGCAATAATGCCAAAGGCTGTACCATCGCTGCGTAAGCCCATCACCCAAGGGTGACTCTGATAGAGGTGTGAGCCTCCATCAACGCCATAGGCAGGATTGTCAATATTCCAAAGAGAAATCTTACGGCCATTACGCTTCAGCGGACCTGTCACTTCGCCAGTGCCATAGAGGTCTACGCCAGTGCCAGTATGTATGGTTGCTATCTGTTTGCCATTGTTCTGAGAGAAAACCACTTTCAGACGCCAGTCTGCAGGCAGTGGTGACAAGGCTAATGGTTCGCGAACGAAGATGGGTGATGGTTGATGTTGCTTAGCATCATAGCCAGCAGGATAGTAGACAGCAATGCTGTCGTCAGAAATAAAAGAGGTCTGAGCCATCGCAATCACTGCGATGGCCAGACTTTGAAGGATGATAATCAATCTCTTCACCATAAAAACTAACTTATTACTAAACTAACTAACTACTAAACTCACGTTATTTTACCAACTCGGCGTGCACCGTCTCGTTGAACAAGTCAACGGTGATGCGGTAACGACCATCGCGGCTAATCTCCCACTTGGTGTCGCTGCCACCCGTACGGAAAGTCTTGTCCTTCAGGATGTCGGTACCCTGATGATAGGGATGAATAGCTTTGGGATACCAGCGGTCTTGACCTTGGAACTTGAAACTGGTAGGCTCTTCAACCTCAGGATGGCGCTTCAGCTCACCCTCCCACGTCCAAACGTAGGGGTTGTCAATGCTCTGCTGCATGAGTAGCATCTTGCCCTCACTCTTCCACCCTACCTCAGTAGCGCCACCGGCAATGAACAGCTCACCCCAAGGCAGAACAATCTCGCCACGCAACTGCTTGTGCTGAGTATTGAGGTGGAAACGATACTGGCTATCAGAAACCAGCACCTGCCAGGCAGCACTCTTGGCATCCTTGGACTCAACATAGGCCAGTCCGTTGTTGACGATATTGGCATCGGGAACAGTGGCCACGAGATAGGTTGTCTGCTTGCTAGCCTTGCGGGTTGACATGATGCGCAACTCACCAGCATTCAGGCGTCCGGCATATTTATAGTCACCATCAGCAAGCTGTGTCAGTTTCTGAGTGCCACCAGGAACAGCTGTTCCAGAAATCCAGAGATCTTGCGCAATAGCGTTGCTGACGAATAATGAGAATATAATCAATGATAAATAACGACGTATCATAATGGGCTTCCTTTCTTACTTATTTAACTTTACAACAATAGACTGCTGGCACGAAGTGTGCGGAATATTCACGGTAACGAGGCGGCTCTGCTGGTTGTAGCTCCAGGTGTCAGAAGCCATCTGCTTGCCATTGACCATCACAGAAGAAGGACGCTGCTGAGCAAGGAACTCAACGGTATAGGCTCTGCCAGTAGGCATACCCGGGAACTGTCCCTCACGGGGATGAATAGTCAACTGATTACCCTCGTGCGAGATGCGGGTCCATGTAAAGGCTCCCTGCTTGTAACCCTCGGTATCGTTCTCGTCCTCATAGAGCGATGTCTCACCATTAGCGCCTGGTACCACTTTGAGAATCAGACAGTCAGGACGCTTATTCAGATTCATCACGGGAGGATAGTTGACGATGACGCTACCAGCACGATAGAAATAAGGTATCTCCTCCATCGTGTAGCTATCGGTGAGGATACGATGGCCAGCAACTACCTGGTTGCGGCAGACATCGAACCACTTACCTTCTGGCAGCCATGTGCGGCGCACTGTCATACCATCGGCACCAGCCTTGGTGACTACGGGAGCAACAAGAATGTCGTCGCCAAACATATATTCATCTTCAAAGAGATAGGCATTGTTGGCTTCAGGCCACTCATAGTAGAGCGGACGGCAGATGCTGACACCCGTGTCGTAGGCTTGGCGGGCAGCGGTATAGATATAGGGCATCAAGGCATAGCGCAGTTTAACGGTCTGCAGCAGCTGCTGGAAATTGTCATACTTCCAGATGCGGCGCTCAATGCCTTCCCAGTTGGTAGCATGGGTACGGAATACGGGTGTGAAGACACCATACTGCATCCAGCGCAGATAAATCTGACCATCGTTGGGACCTGTCTGCTGGTGTCCACCGAGGTCGTGGCCCCAATAGCCAAAGCAGACATTAGAAGCTGTGGCGGTAAAATATGGCTGCCAACCCAGCGTACCATAAGTTGTAAATGAGTCGCCAGAGAAACCGATAGGATAACGGTGGCTACCCAGTCCACCCCAGCGATGGAAGATAAGGGGACGACGATCGGGACGATTCAGGCGCATGTCGTTATAGAACACGTGGTTGCACCAGAAGGTCTCTCCCAACCCATTGATATAGTTGCTGGTGAGATTCTGCTGCCAGTCGAGCCACCAGAAGTCGACGCCCTGCTTTTCACGGGCACGGATGATGCGGTTGAACATATTATGATAGAAGCGGCCATCGCTCAGATTCCAAGGAACAACCTTGGTATCCTTATTCATACCCATATCCTCACGCAGTTCGGTAAAGTAATCTTCATCGTCATCAACACCATCAGCAGGGTGCAGGTTAAGCGACACGCGGAGACCTTGCTTATGCATCCAGTCGATGAGTCCTTCAGGATCGGGAATTGCTGTTCTGTCCCATGTCCAACCAGTCCATCCTTGGGTGTGCCAGTCCATATCGAAAATCATCACATCCATAGGAATCTGGAAACGCTTGACATCATTGACAATCTCCATAAACTCGTCGCTGGTGTAGCGCTGGTACTTGCTGTACCAATAGCCCAGCACAAAGAGCGGGGGCATGGGCTGACGGCCAGCCACCTTGATATAATCGCCTAATGCTTTCTTATACTGATGGCCATAACCCATAAAGTACCAGTCAATAGCATTCTTGTCAACAGGTTCTGCCAACCACTCGATGCCATCAACCTGTTTGTCGAAAGCAAAAGTGGTAGAACCGTCACCGCGCTTAGTGCGAGGAGACTCGTCGATGATGCTCCAGCCGGCACGCGATAGCAAACCATTCTCCATCTCCTGACGTTTGTTGTCACCTATTTGTCCATCCAGCGTACGGGTAGTTCCTTTGAGGTTCATGGCATCATCTTTACCAGGATACCACACAACACGGCGTCCATTGAGCGACATGCTCACTGAGAGGACATCAGCAGAAGGATGACGACCGTCGATGACTCCACCTTTCTTATATTTAAGCGTCAGCGCATCGGTAGTAATGGTCAGCCAGCCGTCTTTTTCCTCTGTAGTGAAAGCAGGAACAGGCAGACGACGATTAACAATGGCAAAGGTGGCACGGTCTTCAAAGAGTGCGCGATCACTGTACTGGATGCGTATCATCTCAGGTGTCAACACAGTAAAGCGAGCCTTGCCAGCATTGACAACAGCATCAGGGTGAGCCACTGGGTTCAGTTCCTGAGCGGATACAGAGTCCATACAGAATAAAATGGTTAGAAGTGCGAATATCTTTTTCATACGTTTTAGAAATTTTTCTGCTGCAAAGGTAGGACTTAATGCGAGGAAAAAGAAGTTTGCAAGACATTGTATAATCAATATCCTGTTATACAAACAAAAAGCCGCTGATTATCAGCGGCTTAACTATTCACATTATAGTATCTTGTATAACGGAAATATTGCTTTGTATAGCACTCTATATCTCCATTATGAGCTGTTCAAACTGGTCATTATCGACCTTTGAGCGGTTTTTGATGCGTGTCTTGTAGGTATTCACGGTATGAACCGAATAATCAAGGAAATTAGCAATGCGATCACTATCAGTAATACCCAGTCGGATGAGTGCAAAAATACGCATCTCACTTGTTAATGAATGATCATTGGCAGGCTCTTTGCGGTCTTTTTCCTCGAACAGTTCGTTATACTTTGCAACAAACTGTGGGAAAAGTTTGAGGAATGTCTGGTCAAAAGACTCAAACATGTTCTCACGCTCAGCATTCAGTGCCGACTGCTTCAGGGTGGTGCGCAGGTCATCATACTGGCATGCCACAATCTTGCGGTCAAGGGCTAAGTAGAGCTTCTCTAACTTTGCAATATACTCCGCATTGGTGTAGAAAGAGCGACCAATATACTCGTTCTTAATCTTGTTTGCCTCCTTGAGCTGATGAATCACAGAAGAAAGCTGGTCATTCTTAACCTGCAACTCATCCAGCTGCTGACGAATTGTCTCACGAGCCTCTGTCAGTTTGCGATTCTTCCGATGGATGGTCCAATAGCTGCCCAAAATGCCAAGCAACAAAGCTACAGCCAAGCCCGTGGCAGCAAAGAGCCAGTTGCGCTGACTCATCAGCGCCACATAGCGGTCTTGCTCAATAATGGGCAGAATATCGTTAATTTCTACCTTGCGCAGACGCGTTCCGTAGAAGTTGACATCCTCCAAAGCCTGGTGCACATAGCGGCTAGCTCGGTCGTAGTCTCCCTGCTTATATACCAGGCGCGACAAATGGTAAAGGGCAGTAATCTCACGTGTTGCTGTCTCGTTATCCGCAATAGCCGACTGGGCAAAATAGCTGATGGCTTTCTCCTCGTCGTCCAGATAGATATAGGCCCATGCCATCTCTGCAGTAGTCATTGCACGCTGGTGCAGGTTGGAGTCGCAGAGTTGCAAGACATTCTCAAAAGAGGCCAATGCTTCATGGAACTGATGATTGCGCATCTGGTGCGATCCCGTAAAGGACCACCACTCCATGCTGTTTTCTGGGAAGAGCTGTTTCAGCGAGTCGAGGTAGGCATTGCTCTGCGTGATGTATTTGGTATAATATGGCTCTTCTCTGACATAGTCTGCCATGGAGCGCCACAAGTTGCAGTTCTGCTGATAATAGTCTTTCAACAAGTCGCCCTTCAAATGTGAACGGTCGATTGTCTGCAACAATGCATGAGCTTCAGAGAGTATGCCCGCAGATATCAAGGAGAAGGCAATAGCATTCTTGGCCTTTACCACTTTGTCTTGGTCGCCCGAAGTCTGTGCCGACTCCAGACAAGCGGAAGCATAAAAACGTGCAGAGTCGTAGCAATAGGCTCTGTATTCGTCGAATAAGGCATAGAGTTGTTCGTACTCACGACCATTCTCACGAGCTTTGGCTAATCCTTGACGCAACTGCTCAATACGATCAGTGCGCTGACGGTCGAAATAGTCACGACGGTCAAGACTCTTATCGAGTTTGTCCAGCCAAATATTAGAATCTCCTGCAAATGCCGTCTTACAGGACAGCATAAGTAATAGTAGTAATAGGTATGTCAATTTCACATTCATATCTGTTCTCCACGGTTAGTGTCGTTTCAGCATGCAAAATTAATAAAAAAATCAAGAACAGAAAAATTAATTATAGAATTATTTTATAACAGCGCATCATAAATGCAAATTTCATCCCGCTCTGCTCAACATCAGATGAAGAGAGAGCGGGATGAAAAGAGGTTGATGATTGATTAAAGCTATGGGTTAAAGCTTCAACAGTTTCTCTGTCTTGATGCTGTTCTTACCTTTCAGCTGTACGATATAAGGACCAGAGGACACCTTACTGGTATCGATGATGGCGGTACGAGAAGCTGTTCCCTTGCCAAGGGTGACACCACTCATACTGATAAGCTGCCAGGAGAAAGGGGTATCATTGTCTGCCTCTACGCGTAACATATCGCGGTTCTCGGTAGGCATGAGGATAAAGCTGTTGTCGAGTGCTGTTTCCTCCATACCGGCAGCCTCTCCAAAGAGTGGAACTTCTGCCTCTACAGAAGGTTGCGAATTCTTGATGGTGGGCCATCCGTCGCTACCCCACTCTATCTTGTCAAGGTAGACCACACGACCTGCTTCGACATCGCTGGCCTGGAAACCATGATAGAGCACCCAAGTCTGACCGGCATCATCTGTAACAAACTCCGAGCAGTGACCAGGGCCAAAAACATGACTGCTCTTGGTGAGTAGCGTACTGAAGTTGTCGCCTATGGCACTACGTCCTTGTCGGTCGACATAGGGTCCGAAGAGATTGCGCGAGCGTGCAACCACCAGGCGATAGGTACTCTTTGCACCTTCACAGCAAGAACCAGCAGAGCCAATGAGATAGAAGAAGCCAGCGTGTTTCACTATCATCGTGGCCTCTATCAGTCCACCAGCAATCTTCTGGGGTGTACAGCCCTCCTTGATGCTCAGGCCATCTGCAGTGAGCTCAACACCATAGATATCATGGAAAGAGCCCCAAAAGAGATAGTTACGTCCATCTTCTTGAATGAAGAAGGGGTCTATGCAGTTCTCAATATTTACCTCAGAAGAGATAAACAATTTATGAGCATCGTGGAAGCCACCATTGGGACGGTCACTAACAGCAACACCTATACCACACTCCCAGGTCTTGCCCCACTCTGACTTAGAGTAGTAGAGCACGTACTGACCATCGATATAGTTGATATCAGGAGCCCATATACCACCATTAGGAACGAAGTCCATAGGACGAGTGCGGTCGTTGAATGCCGTACCGGCATATACCCAGTTGACGAGGTTCTTGGAACGGTAGATAGGCACGTTATGCGTATCCTCGGTAGCGTAGATATAGAAGAAACCATCGGCAGCCTTGATAATCGTTGGATCGGGAAGGCTGTAGCGGATGATGGGATTCTGATAGGTGTCACTACTGCCTGCCTTGACCGTGCAAGATAAGCAGGTCAAGGACAGGACTATCGTGAATAACTTAAAACAATTCATAGATTCAAAGTGATTTATTCTGCAGGTTCAAACGTTGTGTGCAAGTCGGTGGCCAGCAGACAGAGGGTGAAGGTATAGCGACCACTGACACTGGGTACCCACTTAATATCTCCACCAGCACCTTGCAGACGATACATGTTGAGACGATGGTCTGTCAATGGGTCAGCATTCTCTGCAGGTGCAAAGAAGAAGTTGTCGCCCCAGCCGCCACCAAGACCTATCTTCAGCTCACCACCGGCAATGAACTCACCTGTCCAGGCGTAGTAGTAAGGCTCGCGAGCACTACCTACCATATCCATGTGGCCATCGGGTGTATTGGTATTCCAACCTACAGAGCAGCCATTACCGCAAATCCAGATAACATCAGGGCTGGGCAGTGTGACAATGTCGAGCACACGGCAGTCATTGTATTCAGGATTGGTGTCGACAATAATGGTGCGACGACCAGTAAAGAGATTCTCGAACTCGGTGTATTCGCCTTCTGTAACATAGTCCATCTGCTGTCCATCACCACCAACAGCCATACCATAGACAGGATATGCTTCCTCACTTGTTGTGAAGTGGTAAGAGCATGCCTTCAGATTGACGGTAGCCTCATAGATTCCTGTACCCAACTGGCGCTGTTCCAGACGCTGGTTAGTCACAGCACCTGTCTCACTGTCGGTCATGATCATATAGAGATAGGTAGGATACTTTTCATAACCAGTAGCTGTCAGTTCAATAGTAGACACTTCAGGGCGTACATAGCGGCTCTCGTTATGGAACTCACTGACCACCTGAGCAATGACACGTACAGACTGGCCAGGCAATGCCCAACGTGCCAGCATAGAGTTGAACTCATCGTGAGTAAGTGTCAGACTGAGCTGTTTGCCAGCATCAATGTAGGCCGAGCGCTGATCTTTCATAGACGCAGGATAGAAGCACAGCTTATAGGTCACTTCATCGTCAGGAGATACGGGACTGGTAGCCTTGTTCCACGTAAAGGTAACAGCAGGCTTATTGCCGAGACTCTTGTCGAGCACTATCTCCTGAACAGAACTTTGAATGTGCATCTCGTCAGCATTGTAAGGCAGCGAGAAGTATTCCGGGTCTTTATTGCAAGAGCACAGCACAGCAATAAGAGCACAGACCATGCTGTATTTATATAACAGTTGCTTTTTCATAATTATCAATTATCAGTTTTCAATTATCAATTGCCTTATTTCCCAGTATCAGCAACCCAGAAGGGAGCCTCGCGGAGGTTTGGATTCTTCTCGTACTCATCAATGTAGATAGGCATCCAGTAGTATTGGCGCTTCCAAACACGAGTCTGGAAAACAGTACGCTTGAAGAACTCTGTCTGGTTGGTTCCCTGGAAGTTCATACCATAGTCATCGCCGCACATCTCAGGCAAGCTCTCTGCTTGCATCCAGCGACGGATGTCATACCAGCGGTTGTTCTCGCAGCAGAGCTCCACACGGCGTTCAGCACGTATCACACGACGCATATCTTCCTGTGTGTTCTGAACCTGGATGTAGTCAGGATCACTGGCATCAACAGCATCGAAAGTATACTGACGAACACCTGCACGCTCACGGATGCGGTTCAGATAGATGAGTGCCTCAGCACGTGAAGCAGCATCGTTGGTAGCCTCGTTGAGTGCCTCAGCATAATCGAGGTAGGTGAAGGCCAGACGGTAGGTAAAGCCCTGACGCTCGGTGACGGCACCAGTAAGATAGTTGTCGAGGACATTCAAGCCCTTACGTGCCAGATAGCCATTCTGGGGAGCATCGTGAGGAGAACTGCTCTGCACGTTATCCAAGCCATTCTTGAAGAAGCTATACTTACGCTTGGCGACGGCAAGCCATGAGCCATGGAAACTGACGGCATTATAGAAGCGAGGCTCACGATTGCAATACATATTATAGGTACCACGGGCAGTAATCTCACCGGGATTACCCGTACCATACTCCCAAGAGGTAACTGTCGGGCGACTCTCTACGACACGTGAGAAACCGGTCTCCACATAACCGCTGTTGGGGTCGTCGATAGGCAGACCGTTGGCCATGAAGAAGGCATCTACCAGGCCCTGGTATACACCTAAGCCATTGCCACCGCCATAGTCGCGTACTGAGACAACACGCAGGAAAGTATCTTTATAGCCATTGTTCTTTGTAACAGGGAAAGTGATTTCGTGGTTTCCTTCGCTCCAGCGCTTGATATGCACGTTATAGGTAGAGAGGAAGGGGTCAATGCCACCATTAGGACCGGGCTCGGTGTAGAGTGCATAGCCAGCCTTCTCAGCTTCATCGATACAGAGCTTAAGAGCAGCAACAGCCTTGGTCCATTTTGTCTGGTCAAAATTGGGGTTGAAAATCTGCTCGCCCTTGTCGTTCACGTAGTTGGTATACCAAGGGTTTCCGTTCACCAGCGGGCTGGCAGCGAAGAGCAGCATACGCGAGCGTACGGTGAGTGCCATGATACGGTTGATGCGACCATACTTTGAGGGGTCGTCATAGACGGCAGGCAGTGCCATAGCAGCCTCCAGCATCTGCTGGTCGCAGTAGTTCACCACGTCGTCAAATTTAGACTGACCAACCATGAGGTCAGCGATATCGAAGTCGGTAGGTGCGATATAGTCAGGTTTGAAAGGTATGCCGCCATAGTTCTCAGCCATCTGCCACCAGGCATAGGCGCAAAGGAACTTTACCTCGTTCTTCATGTTGTCAACCTCCGATTGCGGAAGGTCATAGTCGGGCATGGCCTTCACCATGTTGCGGAAGATGTAGCCATGACGGATATAGCGTGGCATCATATGCCAAAGATCGCCACCCCACTGTGAGTTGATGGTCCACTGACCCAGAATCTTCGGGATAACGCGGTCCCAGTCCCACTGCTGCCAACGGGCAGAGGGTGTCAAGTCGTCGGCAAAGACTTCATAGCCGTCTGCCTTGAGTTCCCACTTATCCGGTGTGTGGATAATGTTGTATACGTAGCTGAGCCACGAATACACCTTGTCACGGTTGTCGAAAGCCATCTCTGTGGTCAATTCGGTGTCTGGCTCTTTGTCCAAATAGTCAGAGCAGGAAGAGAGCAATGGTGTGGTTGCTGTCATACAGAAACATACAGAACCTGCGACAATCAAATGCTTTATATTATGTTTCATTATGTTGGTCATTTTATTTTTTTTTATTTTATTACTCATTACTCACTTAGAAGTTAATGTCAATACCAAACATCACTGAGCGATTCATAGGATACTTCAGACCGTCGTCGGTGCCCAACTCAGGATCCCACAACTTGAATGAAGAGAGACAGAAGAGGTTGTTGCCACTGACAAAGACACGGCAGCTCTTCACATAGAAACGCTCAAACCATGACTTGGGGAAGGTGTAACCTACCTCGATGGTCTTACAACGCAGGAAACTCATATCCTTCTTCCACCATGTAGAGCGACGGTAGTTGTTCTTATTAGGACCATAGCTCAGGCGAGGCCAGAAAGCGTATGGATCCTGGTTGTCTTCTGTCCAACGGTCGCTGATATTATAAGCGTATGCATTACCCTCTGTCGTCGTACCTCCACCAGGCAGGAAGTAAGGCTGACCACCGATGACACGATACATATCGCCAGTGCCCTGGAAGAAGAAGTTCAGGTCGAAGTTCTTATAGCTGATGACACCACCGAAGCCATAGACGATGCGTGGGTCAACGGTACCACCGATAAATCCTTCGTCTTCCTCGGTAATAATACCATCACCATTCACATCGACATATTTGATGTCACCAGGATGAAGCTTCACAGCACCTACGCCCTCCTGTGAGGGGATGCCGTCCTTCAGTGTACCATCGGCATTGAAGTCGTCGTAAGTGAAGAGGCGCTCAGCGGTCAAACCCCAGAGCTCATTCATCGAACGACCAGTCTGCGAACGGTGAGTACCCTTCAGTGATTCGGGTTCGTCTTTCTCTACCACCTCGTTCTTGGCATAGGTAAAGTTGGCGTATGCTGAGGTAAAGAGGTCTTTGTTCCACTGCTTATGGAAGTTGAGCGTCATCTCGACACCCTGATTCTTCACCTTACCGAAGTTAGCCCAAGGAGCTTTGACGAAACCAGTCTGTGTAGGTATGATAGAACGCTCCATGAAGATGTCCTTACGGTCTTCACGGAAGATGTCGAAGTTGAAGTCGAGCATGTTCCAAAGTCCCAGTTCCACACCGAAATTCTTTTTGGTAACGGTCTCCCATGTCAGGTTGTCGACACCAATCTCACCCTCGGTGATTCCTTTCTTGATATAGTCGCGCTGTCCGTTTGTACCCCATCTATAACCTTCCTGCTCGGTATACAAGGTGCCGAGGTAAGCAAAGCGGCGACCGCCAATGTTGTCGTCACCGGCCTGACCGATGCTGGCACGGAACTTAATCTTATGGAAGATGGGCTTCATCTTCTCCATGAAAGGCTCCTCGCTGAGCAGCCAACCAATGGCAAATGAGGGGAAGAATCCGAAGCGCTTGCCTTTGGCAAAGTTCTCGGAACCATTGTAACCGAAGTTAAACTCTGCAACATAGCGGTTATCATAGGTGGCAGACAGACGACCGGCAATACCCTGCTTGCGATAGTCCTGGATGCTACCATCGTCGTAAGCCTGCTGGTTATAGAGCAGCATAGCATCTAAATCTACCTTGCCAAAGCGACGGTTATACATCAGGTCTGCCTCGAAATATACATTGGTGTTACCATATTCCGTACCTTGCTCAGAACCCATAGACTCGTCGCCTGTCTCAAACTGTGAATAGATGAGGTTACCTTCCTCGTCGCGGCCTGTGGCAGGGAATACAGTAGCGGGCTTAGCCGTACGACTGCGACGGCTGCGGTTCCAACGGTCGAAGCTGAACAGCGCCTTGGCTTTCAGTCCTGGCGTAATCATCTTCAAGTCTTGCTCTACGCTGAACAGCGTCTGTATCTTGCTGGAAGTGATGAAGTCATAGCCCTGCTGGGTCACTGTACGCCAAGGGTTGGCACGGTTGGAAATCAAGGGGATAGCACCATCGCTATAACGGGCAGGATGGATGAAGGGCAGCGTGCGGAAGGCCTCACCAAAAGCACCGTCTGTGTCACAACGCTGTTTCTTGAAGCGGTTCAGGTAGCCACCGATGTTAACGCGCAGCATGGTGGTCTTGGTGACATCCATATCAATATTAGTACGCAGGTTAAACTGCTGGTTGTTGGTGGCATTGTCCACAATCAGACTCTTGTCCTGTTCCAGAATACCGGTCTCTTTGAAGTAAGAGGCTACAATGCTATAGCGCAGGAAGTCAGAACCACCACTGATATCCAAATTGCCACGGGTGGTATAGGCGTAGTCCTTGGTGATAGCGTCTACCCAGTTGACATCGGGATAGAGGTCGGGGTCGTAACCAGAACGCGTACGGTCAATCTGCTGCTGAGTAAAGGGCAGTGCCTGTCCATCCTGTGCGGCCAACTGGTTGAGCAGTGACATATAGTCAGGAGCATTGAGGAACTCGGGCAACTTAGTGGGCTGGTTGATGCTATGCTCCAAGTGGAAGCGTACCTGTGGGGCACCAATCTTACCACGTTTGGTGGTGATGACAATCACACCGTTAGCACCACGTACACCATACATGGCTGAAGCCGAGGCATCCTTCAGAATAGAGAATGACTCAATCTCAGACACATCGACATTGTTCAAGTCGCGGGCTACACCATCAATCAGAATCAATGGGTTGTTGCTGCCTGAGAAAGTAGAGATACCACGAATCCAGAAGTTAGAGTCGTCATAGCCAGGTTCACCAGAGCGCTGAATACCAATGACACCACTCAATTTACCAGCCAAGTTATTTGACAATGTACGCGTAGAACCGAACTGCAGTTCACCAGGATTAATGGTCTCGATAGAACCGATGATAGAGGCCTTCTTCTGACTGGTATAACCAGTGACTACGACCTCATTGAACTCATTGGCTTCTTCCTCCATCATCACGTTGAGGAGTCGGGCACCATTCACCTTAACAATCTTACGCTTAAAACCAATGTAGGTCAGTTCCAACTCTGTAGTACTCTTCTGAGGAACAGTGATGCGGAACATACCATCCAAATCGGTAATGGTACGTGCTTGACCGCCAACAACGGCAACAGTAACACCCACCAACGGTTCTTTTTGCTGGTCGGTCACCATTCCCGTCACTTGAATTTCACTGGCTTGTTGCTGCATGGCAGCAGAAACCGTCAGATGGGCACTCATGGCGAGCAATGCCACCAGACAGATGGTGCTTGCTTTCACCCACGTTCCAATGACGGCTCTGAAACCTGTTAATAGTTTTTTCTTCATGTCAGTCATTTTGTTTCTTTTATAATTTTGGGTTAATTTGTAGTTTCCTGCTGCAAAATTACAGTGTTTTCACCATAGGTGTAGAAAACAAAAGAATTGTATAACGTTTTTTTCGTTATACAATTCTATTAACACTGATAATCAACTCATTACGCTACAATATATCACTATTTGTATAATGGGAATATGGGCACTATTTAGCCCTGTTTTCGCCGTTTGAGGTCAGGAAAAGACGAGAAGCGGGTGTTCCTTCTGCCAATGTGCCACTGAAAAGAGTGGCTGCAAATATGACTACATGCTCATCAGCAGGCACAACCACCTGACGGCAACCTTTCGGCAGGTCGAGGCGTACCTTATACATATAGGTAAACTCATAAGGCTCATCTTGTGCGGCACTATGACGATGTGTACCTATCCAGGCCACCTCGGCAGGTTTCAAGAAGCCCTCGGTCTGCCCTTTATGTCCCCACTGACCAACGAAACCGCTATAGAAAGGTATGTCTACTTGCTGTTGCTGTTTTCCCATCTGGAATACTGCTTGGCGATCACCTTGATTGCTGGCTACCAACAAGTAGAGATGTGATGGTGCTGCACTTGCGGGCAAGGTCAGCGTATCTCCATGACAAGACAGTCCGTTAAGACTTTCTCGCTCGCCAAAGGTGAACGGTACTCCACCTGCTGTCAGCGAATCGGGGAAGAGTTCAGCAGCATAGCTATATCCGTTTTCAAAGTCTGCCTCGGAACGGAACTCATTAAAGGTAGCACACTTGCGATTGAATGGCAGCGATACCGTCTGATATATTCCTTCTGATGGCAATGGTTGTACAGATGCCAACTTCACCTTATAGGTCTTGACACTATAGGGTTCTACGTTCACGGTCAACTGACGTCCACTAAAAGAGGCGGCAGATATCGTACGCTCCGTGCCATCGGCCTCAACAGCCTGCTCAATGTCGACAGGGAATGTGAGATGAGCTGTCTGATGGCTCTCTCCACTCAACTCATGGATACGCACGACATACTCATCGCTAACCTCAGCACGTTTCATGGTGCGAACTACTACATGCTCGTTGTCACTCTGCAGGAAAGACCATTCACGTCCCAGAGCTCCCTTGTGTTTAGACACCACGAAGGCACGCAGCGGACTGTTTAATGCTGTAGCCTGTTGGGCAGCATGAGTGGTAGACAAAGCACCCTGATGTCCGACAATACTATAGGAGAACACATGGTAGCCCTTGTCCTGATGCGCCTGATAAGTATAGCCACCGCCAGGCTTAGGAGCATAGAGCAGCGAGAGACGCAGCGTGTTGTCCGTAGGTTTATCCCATCCGTAGCGACTATCGTTGAGGATGGTAACACCATAGTCTCCTGAAACGTCTGTGAGGTCTGTCCACTCGTGACTGCACACCTCATATTGTGTATCTGTATTCGTACTGCGCTGAATACTGCCCAGTCCGAGGTCATAAGTAGCTTTCGGATTGCTGACACCCAGCGGGAACTCCGCCTTCAGCAATGCATTCTCTGCACACCAATCTACCTCATTATCAATTCTTACCTGATCGGCAAGAGCGCCTTCGTAAAGGTGAATATACTGACAAATACGCGTATCGCCATAACGTTTGCTGATGCACAGCGTCTGGCGTACAGCGCCCTGTTCCACGAGTTGCACGTCAACATCCTGATGGATGGGCAGCGGTTCCTTATCCAGTGTACGCTTGTGGATTTCCCAAGCGGGCCAAGCCTCAGACTTACAGTCGTCAAACACCACCAGACGGATGCGGTGTCCCTCTGCCACCAGTTCCTTCCCCACCCGCTTGTCAAACAGCGAGATAATGTCTCCATGCTCATCCACTTGCAGACGATAGACACTGTTTTCTATGCGCTGGATATGACGGGGATTCTGTTTTGTCGGGCGCGATGTGGAAGACAAGCTGTAAACCGCCATGCCCATAGCAGGTACTGTAGCTTCAAAGAGCAACTGTCCGTCGGCTGTCAGTTGTGTCTTCACCCGACGACCACGAGCATCGCTCACCTGATAGCTGCGTCCTTCAGGCAGGTCTACCTTTACCACAGAGGTAACGGGGAAGCTCTCATTATTATATACCACTAAAGGCGTACCTTTAACTTGGGTGTCCAGATGTCGTGCTGTTGCTGCCACACTGTTGGTAAGCACCGAAGAGAACTGTTTCAAGCTCAGCAGTTCGTCATTCCAGGAATATTCGTATGCCTTGGGAATACTGGTACCTGTCACATCGTCGTGGAACTGATGCCAGATAACGCGGCGCCAGATATCTGTCAGCTGTTGCTGAGGATATCGACGGGCACCCAGCCAGTCGGCCATCACGGCTGTGCGCTCTGCAGCATCACCGAGGTGTTCGTTCTGGCGGTTATAGAGCTTCATGGCAGCCTGCGACGTGTAACAGCCATTGCCATGCAGGTCCATAGGCAGTTCACCGTCAAAGACCGGCAACTCAGGATGTTTATCATAAGGCAGGAAGTCACGATAGAGCTGATCACTGGCAGCGCTGATAATCTTGATAGGGCCATCGCCATGAATACCTTTCTCCAGTGCACGAACAGACGACAGCGTGGGAGAACCGCCGATATCTCCCGTACCATAATATCTGTAGGCTATGCCCAGCGGACTCTCACCAGTCTCCTGCCACAGACGCTGGTTGTGCGACAGATCGTGGTCGTTATAGCGGTCAGAGTAGCCGAAGCCATGCACCATCATAATCTGACTGCCATCAACACCCTTCCACAAACCCAGCGAGAAGGGATAGCGCTTACCGTCAGCATAGAAGGGACGGGCACGCCATGCCAACTTCTGCGATGAGAAGCCGATGAGTCCGCAATGGCTGGCCAGTGTAGGCAGCGTATAGGGAAAACCGAAACAGTCAGGCAGGAAAATATCGGTAGCCTCTCTGCCAAACTCCTGACGGTAGAAGGTCTGACCTAACAAGATATTTCTGATAAAAGCCTCAGGCGAACAGACCATTGTCTCGTTGGCATCCCACGAACTGCCGGCAATATGCCAACGGTCACGTGCTATCCATTGTTTCAGTTCAGTATAGAGTGACGGATAGTACTCTTTCATCCATGCATACTTGACGGCACCCTCGAAGTTAAAGACATAGTCCGGATACTGACGGAACAACAGGAAGTTTTGTGTTAAGGTGTTTTTGATATGGTGCCGTATGGTGGCTTGCACATCCCAGTTCCATTGGGTGTCAAGATGGGCGTTGGCTACCATATAAGCCTTACGTTCCTGAGCATTACTACTGCTGGTCAGGAGCAGTAAGAAGAGCAATATCTTAGTTTTCATTTCTTTCTTATCTTTTTAATGGTTTGGCCTTGTTTAACAATATAGACTCCCGCTGGCAAGGTCTCCAGCGAAGAGCCATAGCTAACGCCTTGCAAGCTATAGACTTGCTGGCTGTTGTCAGTAGACGACGTAATGGTGCTAATAGCATTGGGCACATATTCATAACCCAGTTTGTTGTCCATCCATTCGATGCGCTCACGCATGAAGCGACGAACATTGTCCACTTCAGCCTCATAGCTTCCCCAGACCATCGGGTTCTGATGGACAAAGTTGTTCAGTATGGGCCATCGCATGAAGTTCAGCTGCTGAGACTGGTCGAGTTTCGTAGCCATTTGGGTGATGTATTCATCTATCATGCTTTCAGTCAGTCCTGCCTGACGCACGGAGTCCCAAACAGCCAGCAACTGCTTCTTAACAGCCTCATCATTGATGATGCGGTTTACGAAAGAACGCATATTGCCGGCACAGCTGCCAGTGGTACGATAGACGTAGTCTCCATTCGAATTGATGGGATAGGTACGGTAGTCATTGTCGAAAGCAATGTCAAAGTCCCACACCGGTCCTGTATAGAACAGAGGGTCGTCGCGGTGCTTATACATATAGGTACTCCAATAGGTATCGGTATTGCCAGAGAGTTCGCCCACCAGGAAGTGGCGCAGGAAGGTCGGCAAGTACAGATACTGCCGCCAGTTGCGCTCCATCGTGTTAAACTGCTGTGTGATATAGGTTGTTTGCTCACTGGTTATCTCATCGTCGCTCGGCGACTTAATCGTTACAGGGTTACCTTGTTCAGAAACAAACCACGAGATTTCGTCTTGAGCATAGGCGTCAATCTCTACCAGGTAACCGCCAGTGAGTGCACTGCCACTATTGTCTTCGGGAGCCATCTCGGTAACGTTAATACGTCCTTTGCCGACTTCAATTTGGTCACACAGCTGGTAGCAGCCTTTATACTCACCATTCATCAGCACATCGACAGGCTGACCGAAGGGTGTATAGGGCATGCCCATACGCTTGCTGAGTTCAAAGGCCAGCAGATTGCGCATCAGCGTCTTGTCACCATAGTTATTTAAAAGTGTCCATTTCTTCGCCTTGGCAGGAGCACCGAGAGGCTGTTGCTTCTTGTCAAACTTGATGCGCCAAGGTTTCTTGGGGAACGATCTCGACGCATTGCCACGCTCACGGACTCCAGCAGGTTCAGACAGAAGGGTTGTACCGCCATCAGAGATGATGGTTACTTGCGAGACGATGTCCGTTTCCTTATCAAAGGGGATGACGCCATCCTGTGTATGTATGCTGACAGTAGGCAGTTGGGTGAGTTGAAAGAAGTGCGAGTCGTCGCCTGCACCCTCATGGCCATAGAATGCTATCTCAGCAATATTACAGCGACTGTCAGACGGACCGACATAACGCACATAACGGAAGCCGCGCGAACAAGCGATATCAGCATGCGACATCTGTCCTATGGTGCCACGCTCGGAGATGATATAGAGAGGCAGGGCATCCATAAAGTCTGCCCTGTTAGCACCTTCGAAGACACCCAGCACAATCCTACCCTCGCCTAGTCCGTCGTTGCGGGGCGACCATGCCACACGGGTAATCACATGAGGACTACCCAGGTCAAGCCCTGCCCATGTGTAGCTTCGTTCGTAGGAGGCGAAATAAGTGTCCAGACTGCCGTCGAAAGCATCTGCATAAGTATTACGCACAGTGGTTGGCAGTCCGTTCGTATAGTCTACGGATGGTGTGCTGCCAATGGGTGTACCAGTAAGTTTGTCATCGGCCAGCACCACCATCGCGATAAAGAGCATCAGAAGAGTAATGGTTGTAATCTTTTTCATCATTTTTGTGTTTAGTGTACTTTTGTGCGTACAAAGGAACACATTTTTTCGGTATTAGCCAAACATTACTTCAAGAAATTAACCGTTCTTTCAGGCGAATAAAGTTCCCACAAGCTGGCTACCGTCCATCCTGGTGCAAAGATGTCGTTATAGAATCCCTTACCGTTCTTGCCATAGTCCCAATGGGTGTGCTGCACCACCTCGGGGTTGAAGCCAGGCACGGCAATGCCGCACAGACGGTCCTGGGTAGGCAGCAACTGGCAGAGCGACGACTCAATGACATCGCACAACAGGGCGAAACGCGCTTCGCCTGTTTCCTTGGACAGCCAACGGGCAATATGAGGCAACTCAAAGACAAAGACGTCGATGTGGTTGTTCTCCACCGACACATTGCTCCAGCCACGACTGTGGAAGTCGAGGTCGCCTAACATCTGACCCTGGGCAAAGGGAACATCCCACAGATAGTACCACGACAGGGCAAAATAGGTTGCCTGCTTGCAGAGGTCTACATAGTGCTGGCGCTCGTTTTTCTTGGTAACCATAGCCAGATAATAGGTGGCTGTGACGGCACTGATGGCAGCCTCTTTATCTTCACAGTTGGCGTCGAGCGTACTTGAGAAGTAGTCGCTCTTCGAGATGATGTTCTTCTCCAGATAGTCTACCGTCTTTTTGGCAGCCTGCAGGTAACGCTTGTCACCAAAGTATTTATAGCCCATCACCAATGTTGATGTTGCTGAGGGTGTTGAACCACCCGAGGCATCGAAATCGCTCTGGTCATCACGGTACTTACGGGGGAAGCTGCCATCAGCCTTCTGTAATAGCAGCATCTGGTCCAGCAGCGTGCGCATCTTCTGTTCCCATTGCTTATGCTTGCGTCCTTGCTGCTTCTCGTATGCCAAGTAGTGAAGCACGGCATAGACGGCTTCCGACTGTTGGCGGATGCTGTGAATGCAGTCTTTGTCAGCTGGTATGCCGTGACTGATGCGCATATCCTCCTTGAAGTAGCCACGGGCTGTGAAACCATGCTGCAGCCAACTGTCAAAGATGGCTTGTCCCATGTCCGTCAACTGCTGTTCTCCCGTCTGCTCACCATATTCTAATGAGTTGAAGGCATTGAGCAGCACACGGCCTACGAAGCCTAACGTGACATGGTCTGACGGCAGACAGTCGTCGCAGCGCACATTAGAACCGGAATGGTACTTCAGCGCATATTTGTCTACGTATGCCTTGCGGAAGTAGTTGGCCAACTGGGCCTTCATCTGTGCAGGGGTATAGAGGGCACGGATGGCTGTCGGCTTGATGCGGTCTACGCAATAGGTCCATGTGTCAGCCACAAACTGACCATAGTCTTTAGCTTCGCCCTCGTGGATAAACCAGTTCAGCGTGATGTGTTCGCCGGGCTCCAGTTTGGCAAAGGTGGTGGCGGGTTTCACCAGTGTGAGTTTGCGGATATAGCGCTTAGGTGTCTCTACCCACGGATAACCGAAGGTCAGCGAGGCTCGGCCGCGTTCGTTGTCGAAGCCCAGATAGCCCACCGAGGTCTTTCCACCCAGAATCACTTCACCATCCTGATGGGTAGTCAGTGCGTCAGCACGCTCTCCCAAACTGCGCAACACGGTGAGTGTGCGACCACTCTTGGCATCATAGACGCCAGTGAGCGGTGACGACAAGCGGTCTTC
>Ga0247608_10002538_pt1 | contig 22601 bp, 17 predicted proteins | sample 176DNAGHGlowgp2_FD_193490 | JGI IMG/M metagenome (GOLD analysis project Ga0247608, IMG submission 193490) | Sheep rumen microbial communities from Palmerston North, Manawatu-Wanganui, New Zealand - 1766 DNA GHGlow gp2 | ecosystem: Host-associated > Mammals > Digestive system > Stomach > Rumen ...
AGTCCCGACCTGCAATCGTGCAAGCCGGGACTTCTTGGATATATATGGTATGGCAAACATTTATGCCACTGAGTGCATGATATGACGGGCTGATGTCAAACATGAAGAACAGGCTGATGCCGTTTTACGACAAAATCATGCTCAGAAAAAGACATGGTGGGTTCTAAAAATTCCCACCTTAATTTAACGCAAGTTCGACGAAAATAAAGCTGCACTTGACACCATAAATAAACGTGAGTTTGACACGCAAACTTGAGGATGGAGATGAAAAGATGCTAAACGACGACAAACAACAATTGAAACGGCATTTGAAACAACAATCAAATGACCGTAAAAAGTAGTTACGCGAAGCGCATAACCATCTAAAAACGTAAAAGTTCAGCAAAATCGGTATTTTTTCGCTGAATTATTTGCACAGTTCAAAAAAAATGCGTAACTTTGCATCGGTTCAGTGGAATGAGAGGCTCACACAGAGTCTCTCATTCTTGTTTTTAAATTCATAATGTAAGAAACTAAAAATCAATATTTGCAGGGATTACGATAATCCCACCGGAAGATTTATGATAGAGAAAGAAAAAGTCAAGAGTATTGTAGAGGAGTGGTTAGAGGGCAAAGAGTATTTTCTTGTAGATGTAGAGGTTACACCTGACGACCGCATAGTAGTGGAGATAGACCATGCCGACGGCGTGTGGATAGAGGACTGTTGCGACCTTAGCCGCTTCATCGAGGCACACCTGAGTCGTGACGAGGAAGACTACGAACTTGAGGTGGGCAGTGCCGGAATAGGTCAGCCTTTCAAAGTTGAGCAGCAATACATAAACTGCATAGGCAAGCAGGTAGAGGTGCTCAATGCCGACGGCATGAAGTATAAGGGCACACTGCAGGGCGTTGACGGCAGACAGTTTACCATGACCACGCAGGAGAAGCAGCGCCAGGAGGGCAAGAAACGCCCAGTACTCGTAGATGTAGAGCATACCTTCAGCATGGATGAGGTGAAGTACTGCAAGTATGTGCTTGACTTCAAGTAAGAAAAGGTTGAGAGTTGAAGGTTGAAGGTTGAAAGTTGAAGGTTGAAAGTTGAAGGTTGAAAGTTGAGGGTTGAAGGTTGAAAGTTGAATGAGAAATGGGAGGAGAGTTGAAAGATGTTAGCGAGTGTAAAAAGCAAACGAATAAAAAGTAAATAAAAATATAAAATGGCAACAAGAATTAAAGAACAGCAACCAAGTATGATCGATACTTTCCGTGAGTTCAAGGAAACGAAGAATATCGATCGCACCACTCTCGTCAGCGTGCTTGAGGAGAGTTTCCGCAATGTCATTGCAAAGATTTTCGGCAGCGATGCCAATTTCGATGTCATCGTGAATCCAGACAAGGGTGACTTCGAGATATACCGCAACCGTGTGGTAGTACCAGACGGCGAAGTGGCAGACGAGAACAAGGAGATAGCACTCTCTGAGGCACAGAAGATAGAGAGCGACTACGAGGTAGGTGAGGACGTGTCAGAGCGTGTTGACTTCGCCAAGTTCGGTCGCCGCGCTATCCTCAACCTTCGCCAGACGCTTGCCAGCAAGGTGCTTGAGCTTGAGCACGACTCTCTCTACAACAAGTACAAAGATCGTGTGGGCGAGATCATCACCGGTGAGGTTTACCAGATATGGAAGCGCGAAGTACTCGTGATAGACGACGAAGGCAACGAGCTCATACTGCCAAAAGCAGAGCAGATACCATCTGACGTATATCGCAAGAACGAAGCTGTCAAGGCAGTCATCGAGCGTGTTACCAACGACAACAACAATCCAAAGATAATACTCTCACGCACGTCACCTCTCTTCCTGCAGCGTCTGCTGGAGTCTGAGGTTCCAGAGATAGCTGAGGGTGTAGTGGCAGTGCGCAAGATAGCACGCATCCCTGGTGAGCGCGCCAAGATAGCCGTAGAGAGCTTCGACGACCGCATCGACCCAGTAGGAGCATGCGTAGGTGTCAAGGGTAGCCGCGTACACGGCATAGTACGTGAGTTGTGCAACGAGAACCTCGACGTAATCAACTTCACACAGAACACCAAGCTCTTCATACAGCGTGCACTCGCACCTGCACAGATCAACAGCATCACCCTCAACGAGGAGGAGCGCAAGGCCGACGTATATCTGCGTCCGGAAGAGGTATCACTCGCCATTGGTCGCAGCGGTCAGAACATCAAGCTCGCTTCCATGCTCACCGAATACACCATCGACGTTTACCGTGAGCTCGACGACGCAGTTGACGAGGAGGATATCTACCTTGACGAGTTCAACGACGAGATTGACCAGTGGGTTATCGACGCCATCAAGGGTCTCGGACTTGAGACAGCCAAGCAGGTACTCAATGCTCCACGTGAGATGCTTATCAGCAAGGCTGACCTGGAGGAAGAGACCGTTGACAATGTACTGAGAGTACTCAGCGCAGAGTTTGAGCAGCAGTAAGCCATGGAAAGAATAGAAAGGGAAAAGTAAAAAGGAGAAGGTATGATTAAGCCGCAGACTTGCTCATATATACAATAAATCCTTTTACATGCAGCCTTACGAGGGCTGGTTATTCCATAGAAGTGGTCTCGCAGAGCCTAATCATACTTTTAAATTTTTAATTTTTAACTTTTAATATAACATAGATGAGTATAAGACTTAATAAAATAATAAGAGAACTCAATATCGGTCAGAAGACAGCCGTGGACTTCCTCGCCAAGAAGCCTGAGCTGGGTGAGGTCAGGGACGACCTCTCGTTCAAGCTCAACGATGCGCAACAGAATGCGCTCGTGGCAGCCTTCAAGAGCGACAAGGAGGTTCACACACAGGCTGAGAAAATGTTTAAGAAGCCTGAGAAGAAACCATCCAAGAAAGAGAATAAGGTACAACAGGCTGCTCCTGAAGAGAAAGCCGTTACGCCAGGCGAGGCTCTGCTGCAGCGCCAGGCAAAGCCTCTCGGCAAGATAGACCTTGATGCCCTCAACGGCAAGCCTGCCAAGAAGGAGGAGGCTCCTAAGGCCAGTGCCGAGGCTAAGCCGAAGGAAGAGGCTAAGCCACAGGATGCACCAGCACCACAGCCTGAGGCTAAGCAGGAGAAACCTGCAGAGGCTGCTCCGGCTCCAGCACCACAGCCTGAAGCCGAAAAGAAGGCTCAGGAGCCTGCCGTTGCAGAAAACAACGACAAGGCTGAGGAGGCTAAGCCACAGGCTGCTGCCGAGAAGAAGGACGAGGTGGAGATCTTCACACTGAAGAGCGACCGCAAGACCATAAAGCGCCCTAACGTCATAGGCACCATCGACCTCTCTGCCATCAACCAGAGCACTCACCCTAAGAAGAAGACCAAGGAGGAGCGCCGCAAGGAGCGTGAGGAGAAAGGCGAGAAGAAGAAGCGCGTACGCATAGGCAAGGAACGCGTGGACGTCAACGACGCAGCTAACCAGCAGCAGGGCGGCAAGAACGGCAAGAATGCCCGCACTACCGCCGGCAAGGCCGGAAACCAGCAGCAGGGCACCGGTAAGAAGAAGAAGAACAAGAAGAAGGGCAACCAGCCTCAGGAGGTAAGCGAGGAGGACGTAGCACGTCAGGTAAAGGAGACACTGGCACGTCTTACCAGCAAGGGTACCCAGACCAAGAAGGGTGCCAAGTACCGTAAGGAGAAGCGCGACGCCGCAGCGCAGCAGCGTGAGGAGAACGCACTGAACTCCGAACTGGAGAGCAAGACGCTGAAGCTTACCGAGTTCGTTACCGTATCAGAGCTTGCCAACATGATGGACGTACCTGTTACGAAGCTCATCGGCACACTCATGTCGGTAGGTATCATGGTAAGTATCAACCAGCGCCTCGATGCTGAGACCATCAACCTCGTAGCAGACGAGTTCGGCTTCACTACCGAGTACGTCAGCGCAGAGGTTCAGGAGGCTATCCACGAGGAAGCCGACGATGAGAACGACCTCGTATCACGTGCACCGATCGTTACCGTCATGGGTCACGTTGACCACGGTAAGACATCGCTGCTCGACTACGTACGCAATACCAACGTCATTGCCGGTGAGGCAGGCGGCATCACGCAGCACATCGGTGCCTACAACGTACGTATGGAGGATGGCCGTCGCATCACATTCCTCGACACCCCAGGTCACGAGGCGTTCACCGCCATGCGTGCCCGTGGTACACAGGTTACCGATATCGCCATCATCATCATAGCAGCCGACGACTCTATCATGCCTACCACCAAGGAGGCCATAGCACATGCCCAGGCTGCCAACGTACCTATGGTGTTTGCCATCAACAAGATTGATAAGCCAGGTGCCAACCCTGACAAGATACGTCAGGACCTCGCATCCATGAACCTCCTCGTTGAGGAATGGGGCGGTAAGTACCAGTGCCAGGAGATCAGTGCCAAGAAAGGTACCGGCGTTGAAGAGCTCATGGAGAAGGTTCTCCTTGAGGCTGAGATGCTCGACCTTAAGGCAAACCCTAACCGTAACGCTACAGGCTCCGTCATAGAGTCATCGCTCGACAAGGGAAGGGGATACGTCAGCACAGTGCTCGTAAGCAACGGTACGCTGAAGGTTGGCGACATCGTGATAGCAGGCACCGCATGGGGCCGCGTGAAGGCTATGTTCAACGAGCGTAACCAGAACGTAGAGAAGGCCGGTCCGGCAGAACCAGTAATCGTACTGGGTCTGAACGGTGCGCCACAGGCAGGCGACTCTTTCCACATCATGGAGACCGAGCAAGAGGCAAAGACCATTGCCAACAAGCGTATGCAGCTGCAGCGCGAGCAGAGTCTCAGAACCACCAAGATACTGTCTCTGGAGGAGATTGCACACCGCGTAGCGCTGGGCGAGTTCCACGAGCTCAACCTCGTAGTCAAGGCAGACACACAGGGTTCTGTGGAGGCACTCTCCGACTCATTCATCAAGATGTCAACAGAGAAGGTACAGGTGAACGTCATAATGAAGGCCGTAGGTCAGATATCAGAGAACGACGTAATGCTTGCCTCTACCGCCGAGAACGGTATGATAGTAGGCTTCCAGGTACGTCCTTCGGCAGCTGCCAAGAAACTGGCAGAGCAGGAGGGTGTGGAAATCAACACCTACTCTGTCATCTACGACGCCATGGACGACATCAAGGCAGCCATGGAGGGTATGCTCGACAAGGTTAAGAAGGAGGTTTCTACCGGTCAGGTTGAAGTCAAGGAAGTCTTCAAGATTTCCAAGGTTGGTGCCGTGGCTGGATGTATGGTCACCGACGGCAAGGTACACGCGAAGGACAAGGCACGTCTCATCCGCGACGGTATCGTAATCTTCACGGGCGAGATAAACGCCCTGAAGCGTTACAAGGACGACGTCAAGGAGGTTGCCACTGGTTTCGAGTGTGGTATCTCTCTCGTCAACTTCAACGACATCGTTGCCGGCGACATCATCGAGACATTCACCGAGATTGAAGTGGAGCAGAAACTCTAAGAAGAATAAACGGACCCACCCACCCTTCTCTGTGGAGGGTGAAAAGATGGTGTCCTGAATAATGATAAAATAGCGGAAGGGTAAAAAGGGGCTGGTGCTTTGATGCGCTAAACTCTTTTTACCCTTCCGCTATTTTCGTTTTTTCTCCCCTTCTCAATCGTATTGAACTAGCTTTTCCTGCCCACCGGATTTTGCACTTTAAGGCATGGTCTCAATCGTTCGCAAATCCCACGATGTCTTTTCGATTTTCCACCATGCATCCATAACAGAATCCTCAAAGCTTAATTCTTAATTCTTAATTCTTAACTCTTAACTCTTAATTCTATCACCTCAAGGTCCTTTATATCCCTGCCGTCTATTACGAAGCGTACGAGCGTGCGTACGGGTTGCTGGCCATACAGTCCGGCAGCACCCGGATTGATGTGTAGGCAGTGGAACTTATGGTCGTACATCGCCTTCATGATGTGTGAATGACCAGAGATAAATAGCTGCGGAGTGTTATACTGTATAGTCCACATAACACTGCGGTCATACCTGCCAGGATAGCCGCCAATATGCTTCATCAGCACGTCAACATCCTCGCACCTGAAGCGCAGCACCTCCGGAAACTCATGCCTTACCACGTCGCCGTCGATATTACCGTAAACGCCACGCAGCGGAGCTATCTCACGCAGGCGGTCAGCTATCTCTATGCTGCCAAAGTCACCGGCATGCCATATTTCGTCACACTCCTTGAAATACTGTTCGTACCTGTCATCCCAATGTGAATGGGTATCAGATAATAGTCCTATTTTCTTCATTACCTTTTTTCCTTTCCTTTCTTTATTAACGCACTACAACGACAAATTATTATTTTCTTGGGGGTAGTTAGAGGGAAGTTAGAGAAAAATAAGGGGAAGTTAAAGGGAAATTAAGAAACAATAGCTCCAGACTGTCTGAATACAAATTGCAGAGTATTCTGACTTCCCCTAACTACCCCTAACTCCATATAGGTGGGTTCTAACAATTCCCACAAGTTAAATTAGTCGATTATATGAATATCATTATGTCATATTTTTGTTTTCTTTCGGTGCAAACTGTTAACTTCTGCGGTCACATAGCCCGCTATGCTCCCTTATCAGTTAACATTTTGCCCTCGAAACAAATTCAAAAATCTGACAGTGGGAATTATTAGAACCCACCATAAAAAAGATCAGCCTCCAGTTATAAGATAACCAGAGGCCGACACCTTATTTATAGAAATCAAATTAGTTAGTTCTTCTTACCCCAATAAGTCTTGCTGCCTGTAGTACCGGCATAGACTATTGTGTGCTTGCGTGGAGAAGCCTCCCAGTCACACTCACGCTGTACCTTCAGCTGTACGCCGTTGATGGTGAGGGTATTCGTAGAGGCATTGAACGTCCACGTCTTGCCGTTCCATGTGCCACCGCTTACGGTGCCGTCAGCAGCGAGAGTCATGGTCTCAGATGTCTTCATGTTACCCAAAGAGTAGCTGAGGTCAATGTTCTCCCATGTACCTACGAGTTCGTCAGAGGTGATTGCCACCTGTGGCACTCCGGCATAGCGCTCTGGCATAACCACTGGCCAACCGTTAGACTGCCACTGTATGCTGCGCACGCCGCCAAGCATCACTGCGTTTGGTGCATTGCCACCCGCATCAGTTGGGAAGCGCTGCTGTGAAGCATAGAAGTAGTTGCCCTTGCCGTCGTCGAACACTGCGCAGTGGCTGATACCTACCCAACCCTGGTTGTCGTTGAACTTGTATGGGTGAGTGAGCACCGTGATGGCGTCGCCGCCGTTGGTGCAGTCAGTACCGTTGATGTTCTTGTAAGGACCGTCTATGTTCTCAGAACGTACCACTCGGGTGTTGTAAGGCACGTCGAGTCCGTCGTAAGCCATGAAGAGGTAGTAGTAACCATCGTGGTAGATTACCTCCGGAGCCTCAGAACCCTGCCAGCGAGTGGTGTTGCGACTGAAAATACGTTTGCCATAGCCGTTGGCAGCCAATCCGGCAGCACTCGTAGCCCATGGGTCACCCAGTTCGGTGATGGTCTTACCCGTCTCGGCGTTCAACTGCACGGCAGCGAAGCCGCTGTGCCAAGAACCGTAGATGAGCCAGTGCTCACCCTCAGGGGTGATGATGAACGATGGGTCGATGGCATTGAAATAGAAATAACCATCCCAGTTGTCAGTGCCTGAGCGAGCCCAGCCGTCCTTTCCCTTGTCAGAAGAAGAGCAGAGTACGAAGCCCTTGTCTTCCCACTGGTTAGAGGCAGGGTCGCTGGTCTCCATCATACCGATGAAGGCACGCTCGCCCCATGAGCCGTCGAAGGCATCAGATGCAGGATTACCGGTCTTGATATAGTTGTCAACCACGATGCTGTAGTACATACGGTAGAGACCGTCCTTGACCTTGCGAACCGTAGGAGCCCAGTAGCCATACTGTGGATTAGTGATGGCTGGCAAGCCCTGCTTCTCGCGTATCTCGTTAAGTTTGGTGAGTACCCATGCAGGAGCATCTGTCATGGTGCCGCCGAGGTATTCCCAGTCAATGAGATTGCGTGAGCGGCGAGCATGGAAGTGTCCGCCGGCAGTGTGTGCGTTGCCGTAAGAGGCATCGGTCTGATACATGTAGTAGTATCCATCGTCAGCCAGCATCACAGATGGGTCGTGTACGTTGGCGAGATTCCACTGTGAGCGTTGTGCCCATGATGCTATGTCACGATAGTCATCAACGTATGCAGGAGCAGTCCATGTGTCGAGGGAGTAGGCCTTCCCTTTGGTGGTGAATGTCACCACGTCAGAGTATTTCACACCGTAATCGGTCTCGGCAAAAGCTCTGATGTAGTAGGTTGTTGACTCTGCCAGTCCTGTAATGCTGACAGGTACGTTTACGCCACGTGAGCGCACCACCTTGTTGCCATCTATGGTAGGGTCCTGCTCAGTGCTGTAGCAGATGCCCACCGCCCCTTCATGCACACTGCGTCCGTAGGCAGTCATGGTGATGGTAGCGTCATACTCGGTGACGGTAGCTACCACAGGAGTTTCAAGTGTTGTATCCTCAGGTGGTGTAAAATCGTCGCTACATGCAGCCAGTACGAGACCGGCTGCTGTGTAGCAAAATATCTTTGATAGTTTCTTCATATTTTTATTGTTTATGAGATTATAACAGCTTTAGCTTAATGAGCCTTAGCGAATAATTATGCATTATGCATTGTGAATTATACATTACTCAAATGTCAGGTGGCAATGATCAACCGTAAACTGGAAATTGAAATCATTAGGTTCAGTAACGGTATTAAGATCTATATAATTCTGTATATATGTCTTACCATCTTTACCTACCATTTCACACTTGACGTCAGCCTTACCATTACCCTTGTTTGTAACATGTACGGTAACGACAGCTTCTTCCATTGCAGCCAACCAAGTTTCCCAATTTCTGCCATCTTCTATAACCTTGGTTACGTGGGCATCTTGCTCATCAGCACTGAAGCCAGAACCCCAGCACCAGTTATCTGCACGAAGTACGCCATATTCGTAATTAGAAGAGTTGGTAAGTACTACCAAGAAGTTCTGGTAGTTACCACCACCGCCGCTATAGTTCTTGAAGCGCGTCATGTATGTCTTGCCTGCAGGAACCTTTATACTCGTAGAACGTGCTCCGAAGAATTCTGTTGAGTTATCGTCTGCACCTACAGCATCGTCAAACTCAATATGGCTATGGTCAATAGAGAAGCGGACATAGAAGTCGTCAGGGTTAGTTACGGTGTTCAAGCCTTTGTACTCCTGTGTATATGTCTTACCATCGTTACCTACCATTACATACTTGACGTCAGCTGTTCCGTCGCCAGTGTTGGTGACATATACCGTTACCTTTGCGCCATCCATTGCAGCCAGCCAGGCAGTCCAATTTCTGCCATCTTCTATAACCTTGGTTACGTGGGCATCTTGTTCATCAGCACTGAAGCCAGAACCCCAGCACCAGTTATCTGCACGAAGTACGCCATATTCGTAATTAGAAGAATTGGTGAGTACGGTCATAAAGTTCTGGTAGTTACCACCACCAGCGGTGTAGTTGGTGAATGTAGTTACGTATGTCTCACCTGGAGCCACCTTGATTTTTTCAGAGCTTTCACTGAAGAATTCACTACTATTGTTAGTAGCACCTACGCAGGTGTACATCTTATCAACCACCTCAAATTCTGCCGTTGCAATTACTGGTGTTGTGCAGTTATTACCTTGTGAGGTCTTGTTATAAACCGCTACAAAGCCTTTCTGACCCAATGTGTTGGTGTTAGGCACCTTCAATATTTGCAACTCAGAGGCATCAACAGTCTTAGCCGAACCATCGGCAAACTCTACAGTTGCTGTCACTGCAGACATCAAAGCCTCCATATCCGTACCCTGAAGCACCTTCTTTGGCACATTGTTCAGCGTCATAGATACTGGTTCTTCGTCAGTTTCAGCAACATCGCCAAACACGATGTAACACTTTTCCAGCGAGAATGTGAAATAGAGATCATCAGGGTCTATACCCTTGATATCAACATAGTTCTGCTTATAGGTATTACCATCAGAACCAAGCATCGTTATGCCTATTTCTGCAGTGCCGTCGCCCTTGTTAGTGATGGTGGCTGTACATTTAGCCTTGCTCATAGCGGCAAGCCATGTTGCCCAGACCCTGGAGTCGTTTTCTATTTTCTTCGTACAGAAGTTATCGCTTTGCGCACCATCAGTATAAGTGGTATTCCAACACCAGTTGTCAGCACGGAACACACCATACTCATAATAACCATCCGTACCACTTGGTATGCCATTACGCAAGATGATGATAAAGTTGCTGTAGTTGGTGTTACCACCATAGTTAGTGAATTTTATTCTGTAGGTTTCGCCTGGCTCTATCTTCACGTCGTCAGTCATTTCACCGAGGAAAGCTGTTGACTTTTCTTTGTTACCAAGTATTGACGGGTTAGGTATTATCTCTATAGCATTGTCATCATCGCTTGCACCTGCAGCCTCGTTTATTCTGTCTTGCAACCAATCTGGTGCCAATATATCATACAGATCTGCTCCCTCACAACTTGCAAGCATTACCATGAGGAGTGCCGCGCAGCATGCTGTAAATATTTTTTTTATATATTTCATAATATCTTCTTTTTTATGAATTATGCCACTATTTCTTTACAGGATGGATGGTCCAGCCTTTTGATGTGTGGTAAGTTGCATTGTTAGTATTGTTGTTGGCAGAGTTTCCGCGCAAGTTGGCATTGGCATTGAGCAATCCCTGATAAATTGGAAGGAATTCATGTCCTGCTATAAACGCATTGTAAGAACTCTTCAGCTCTGAGTCTTTTCCAATGTCACTGTAGTTTACTGCGTCTTTTACCTTTGCAGGGTCTGCTGAGCGGCGGAATGTGCCATGCTCCTTGAGCTGCTGCAGTCGGTCTGGAGCATAGAAGAATCCCCAGCGTATGAGGTCGAAGCCACGGCCAAATTCACAACCGAACTCCTTAGGACGCTCTACGTTTGCTATCTGCTCGAAGAGTGCGTCTGCGTCAGCAAAATCTGACAACTGGAGGTTTGCCAGTTTAGCACGTGAGCGCACCTTGTTAATCCAATCGATAGCCTGCTGTGTAGGTCCGTTCACCTCATTCTCACACTCGGCAGCGCGGAGCAGCACGTCAGAATAGCGCATAAGGCGCATATTGATACCGCAGTATAGTCCTGTTACGACACTTGAGTACAGTCCTGTTCGGAAGTTGGTATTCTTTGCTATTGGCAGACCACCATTGTTTTCGTTTACGATGATATTCTCCGTAGCCGACATCTTACTGCCGAATGCAGTATTTCCATATTCAAAATTCTCCCAGTCATCCTCGTAGGTTCCGACAGTCCAGTAGAGGCGAGGATCAAGAGTGTTGTTAATCGTTTTCTCTTCCTTAAAGAGGTTGTAAAGCCATGGTGACGCTGCGAGATCAGCCCAACCGCCGAACTTAGATGGAGTGCAGTTTGACTCTATGGCGTGTCCCTGCGTAGGGTTGGAAGTAGCATTCACAGGAGTCCACTCCAAATCTGCGCCTTGCGTGCCGTAGTCAAGGTACTGTACCTCGAAGAGGCTCTCATCGTTGTTCTCGTATGCAGAACCCTCACGGAAGTTATCACCATAGTTAGCCATCAACTTGTATGAGCCATACTTCTGATTGCCACCATCAGAGGTGCTGAGAATGTCCTTCAGCACAGCAAGAGCCTCCTCATACTTGTGGCGCTGCATCAAAGCACGTGCATAGTAGCCGGCAGCAGCACCGCAGGTAGCACGTCCTTTGGCCCATTCGCCACCTTCGTCACGCTTTGGCAATAATGTCATGGCTTCCTTCAAATCTGCCTCTACTTGGTCGAAAACGGCATCATAGCTGCTACTTGGAAATGCCATTTTCTCAACAGACTCATACTGACCATAGTCTGTTACGAGTGGAGGGTTCTGATAGTATCCGGCGAGATTGTAATATGACAGACCTCGAAGGAAGAGAGCCTGGCCGCGTGCCTGCTTCTTAGTGTCAGACACACTTTCACTTTCTGCTGTTACACCTTCTGTTTTTTGCAATATAGAGTTACATACATTTATTGTATAGAACCAATCGCGCCAAGGCCAGTGAAGTCGTTCACCATCGACACCTGTAGAAATACCAGTAAGATCGTCTGATTCTATATACCAACCTTGCGAACAGTTCCACACCTCGTCACCGCGACACATGTCAAAACCATAACCTACACGTGAGTATGTGCCCTCCATACGTATGTGGTTATATGCGGCTATGACACATTCCTCCAGCTCATTGTCTGTATATCCAAATGTCGCCGAGGTCTGTCTGTTTGGATTTATCAACTCCAGCTTGTCATCGCACGATGTCAGTGCGGTGATGCCGAGCATTAGGGCTAATGAATATTTATATAGTTTCATATTTATTTTCTATTTTTGAACTTAAGAAGGTAAGGAGTTATGAAGTTATGGAGTTAAGGAGTTAAGACAAATGTGTTGAAACTTAATAAAGAAATAACGTAATGTCTTAACTACTGCCTACTTAACTACTGCCTACTTAATTACTTCCTACTTAACTACTGATTTCTTAACTACTGACTACTTGATTTAGAATGAGAAGTTCACACCACACATAAAGCTTAATGCACTTGGATATGAGCAGAAGTTAAAGCCTGGGGTGAATGTGCCCGGAGCAAAGTCCACGTTATATCCTTCATAACCTGTGATAGTAGCAAGATTCTGAGCTGACACATATATGCGTGCGTTACTTATCACTCCTCTGAACACTGAATTAGGTATGTTGTAACCCAACTCAACGTTGGCAATCTTCCAGTATGATGCATTCTGTATCTTACGCTCGCTAAAGAGGTCATTCCATCCCAGCGATGCACCTGGATGTGTTATATAAGTACGTGGTACGTCTGCGATATAAGTCTGACCATCAGCACTCCACTTGTTTGCACCAGTTATAGCAACTGCCTTGTTGCCATATCCATAACAAGAGTTTAGGACATTATATATATGGTCGCTAACGTGATATCCCAATGCACCGTAAGTAGATACGCTAAGGTCAAAGCCCTTGTATTCCATGTGCAGGTTAAGACCGAAATTCATGTCTGGCATGCCACTGCCAAGTATCTTCTTATCATCACCTGTTATCTGGCCATCACCATTAATATCCTCATAGTAGCAGTCGCCTACCTGTGCTCCTGGCTGATAAGTTGCCTGACCATGCTCTATGGCGTACTGGTTGAGAGCATCGAGCTCTGCCTGAGTGCGTATAATACCTTTATATACCCAGCCATAGAACTGACCAATCTCCTGTCCTACGTATGAAATGTAATCGCCGTCGTCCTGATATTTCTTGCCATCACCAAGTGCAAGCAGTTTGTTGCGCACGGTACTGATATTTGCAGTAATATCATACTTCAGTGGGTGGTCGTGGTTGCGGTATGTAGCAGATATCTCTATACCACAGTTGCGCATAGTAGCTGCATTGGCTGTAACGGTAGTATTGGCAAAGCCGCCGTTAGAAGGTACGGCAACGTTGTAAAGCAAATCAGTTGACTTGTTCTTGAACCACTCGAATGAAAACTCTAAGCGGTTATTAAACATAGCCAGGTCAACACCGATGTTGGTTGTTGATTTCTTTTCCCATGACAGCAATGGGTTCACAAAGTCAGATATAGCCGAGCCGCTTACTACGTTGTTGCCGAAGTTGTATTTCATATTATTACGACTCATCGTAGCCTGATAAACGTAATCACCTATACTCTCATTACCTAACTCACCATAACTTGCACGCAATTTAAACATATTGACAACGTCATGGCTGATAGGGAAGAAGTTTTCCTTATCAAAGCGCCAGCCAAGAGAGATAGAAGGGAACGTGCCCCAACGATGACTGCTTGACAAACGTGAGCTGCCGTCACGACGAATAACGCCTGAAACAAGGTATTTGCCAGCATAGTCATAGTTCAAACGACCAATAACAGAAGCGATGGCATGCTTATACTCAAAAGAGTTAGCATCACGTGTATCAGCATTCTGTATCTGCAAGAAATAAGGCTCTGACATATTCTCACCCCATGCACCAAGCGTGTTTGTATTCTCTTCCTCATAGGTTATACCGCCAAGCAAGTTTATATGATGCTCACCGAATGTACCATCATAGGTGATTGTATTCTCTGCAAGAAAATCAGTATATTTACGAGTTCCCTTGTCTAACCGTTCACTCTCTTTTGGCAGATACACGTTATTACTCTGTATCCACGCAGACACCCAAGTCTTATCTGTTGCATGGGTAGAACTGTATGACAAGTTGAGTTTGTATGACAACTTATGATTCTTGCTCTCCACACCAAGCATCTTAAGAATGTCAACATCAGCAGAACCCGTACCCACAAAGCGGTCAACGATAGTATTACGCGTAAGCATATTATTGAAAAGCAATGGGTTGCGCTGGCGTATATCACCATGTATCTTGTCGTAATACGTGCCATATCCATAAGAGTCATAACGATAGTCCTTTGCCGCACCAACTATGCCGTCGAGCACCCATGTTGACTCATCGTAAGCCTTGATGGTAGGCACTATGGTCAGAGTGTTCTGAATGACAGGGTCATTAGAGCCCCACAGACCTTCTACATACTCTGCATCAGTGTTGGCACGAGCCATACCGTCTTGATTAGAGTGAGAGTAAACTAAAGACGTACGGAACTTAATGAACTTGGTGTCCATGGTGTTGTTTACACGTGCTGTGAAACGCTCGTAGTTAGGACCGGCACCCTCAAGTGTTCCTTTTTGCTTAAAATAGTCAAGTGCAATATTATATGTGTTATTTGCACCACCACCACTGAGGTTGATGTTATGGTTCTGACGTACACCAGTCTTGAACACTTCCTTGAACCAGTCAGTGTTGGTATTGTCCATGAAGTGCCACTTTCCGTCCTCGCCTATGCTGTAGCCACCAGGAGCAGCAATACCTGAGTTTGTACAAGACTCGCCGAGGTACTGGCTGTACTGGTCGGCGTTCATCACGTCATAGACACCTGATGGTATCTTATCTACACCGAAATATCCTTTATAGTCCACCTTCAGTGGCTGATCTTTCTTACCATTTTTCGTAGTGATGATAATCACACCATTAGCCGCACGTGAACCATAGATTGCACCTGCTGATGCGTCCTTCAACACCTGAATGGTCTCAATGTCGTTAGGAGAGAAGTCACGGATAGTAGTACCCATAGGCACACCGTCGATGACGTAGAGAGGCGCGGTGCTACCAAACGTACCGAGACCACGGATGCGTACTGATGGGTCGGCACCAGGCTGACCGTCGCTGGTAATCTGCACACCGGCAACCTTACCCTCAAGCATGCTTGAGATATTTGAGTTGGAGACTCTCTTCAGTTCGTCTGCATTGACTACAGCCACAGAACCTGTCAGGTCGGCTTTCTTCTGTGTACCGTAACCCACTACGACTACCTGCTCAAGAAGTTGGTTTTCTGGTTCAAGTTCGATTGTTCCCAGTGTGGCGCGGCTGCGCACGGCTATCTCACGGTCTTTGTAGCCCACATAGCTTATAATAAGCGTAGCATCTGGTGAGACATTGATTTGGAAGTTACCGTCAAAGTCGGTAACGATTCCTTCCTTCGAGCCATTGACCTTAACGGTAACGCCAATCAGTGGCTCACCGTTCTGATCTACAACCTGACCACCTGTCTTGATAGTCTGCGTCTGTTCTACTGCGGTGCGTGCAGAGGCTGGCAAAGTCAGTCCACCTACGGCACCCGTCAACAGCATCATAGAAAATACTAGTTGTTTTCGCATTGTTTGTAGGATTTGTTAGTAATATAAATTATTTGTTAATGTATTGTTTGTCGCTGCAGTTAGTCGTAATAGCTATTGTGTGCAGTTAGTTGTCTTCTTTGTAATATTGTTTGGTAAATTCGCACGCAAAGTTAATAATTTTATTTTAAAATGAAAGATTTTTTATTAAAAAAATGCAAAAAAGAGACTTTTTTGCATTGTCTGCAATCTGTACTTTGCAATTTTTCATATTATATGTTAACGTCAACGATAGTGCATTGAAGAAAAACGGTGCAACTTCTTTCGTGTATGAAAAAAAAACTGTAACTTTGTACCCGTTATGGCAATAGAAAAAGCGATATTCCGACGCGCAGAACTGCTGTTAGGCAAAGAGGCCATGGACGACATAGCTTCAAAGCGCGTTATCATATTCGGTGTAGGCGGCGTAGGCTCATGGTGCGCTGAGAGTTTGGTGCGCAGTGGGGTGCAGCATCTCACCATAGTAGATTCAGACCGTGTGTGCATCACTAATGTGAACCGTCAGCTGATGGCTACCACCAAGACGGTAGGGCAGGTTAAGGTCGATGTGCTGCGTGAGCGTCTGCTGAGCATAAACCCTGCGGCAGAGATCACTGCACTGCAGAAGATATTCTGCGAGGAAACTGCTGCGAAGTTTCACATTGACACGTATGACGTCATCATAGATGCCATTGACTCGCTGAAGGACAAAGCCCTGTTGATACTGATGGCTACACGCACGCAGGCAAAATTCTATTCCTCCATGGGTGCTGCACTGAAGCTCGACCCTACACGCATACGCACTGCAGAATTCTGGAAGGTACAGGGAGACCCCCTGGCGCGTGCGCTGCGTAAGCGCTTCAAGCGCGACGGCAAGTTTCCTGCACGTAAGTTTCAGTGCATATATTCTGACGAACTGCTTGAGAACAAGGGTAAGAATGCAGCCTGCGGTGCTGCGCAGTGTGTATGTCCGAAGGCTGTTGACGGTCCAGGCGACAAGGCTCTTCTAAATCACGAGTGGTGCTCGTCAAAGGCACAGGTAAACGGTACGCTTGCGCATATCACTGCCATCTTCGGCTTCATGCTTGCCGGACTGGTATTATCTGATATAGTAAAACGGTAACCCTACAACACTATGAAACGAATACTAAATCCATGGATAGGACATCCGAAATACAACTGCTTCGGATGTTCACCAAACAATCCCTTCGGTCTCCACATGGAGTTCTTCGAAGACGGTGACGACGTAGTAAGCACATGGCATCCCGGTACGCACTATCAAGGATGGATAGACACCGTGCACGGCGGAATACTCAGCACTCTGATTGACGAGGTGTGCGGATGGGTGGTGACACGGAAACTACAGACAAGCGGCTATACCGTGAAGCTGAACGTGAGATTCCGCAAGGCGGTATCGACAACCGACCCTGAGCTTACCATACGTGCTCACATCACAAAGCAGGAACGTAGCCTCGTATATATACATGCAGAGATTACCAACAGCAAAGGTGAACTGTGCAATGAAGGCGAGGTGGTATATTTCGTCATGAACCAGGAGAAAGCGAAGGAAATGGGATTCATGCGCTGCGAAATAGAGGAATAGGTGGGATTGTCAGTCCCTACCCTTCCCCAATGTCTTTATCATCTTATTACTCCTTAACTTCATGTTGTCCTTTAGCTGGTTGCGATACAGCCACACTTCGCGTGAGTGGTAGTTGCCATCCTTGCCTATCAGAGGCAGTATGTAGTCTTTGCCTGTATATCCGCTTACGTTAAGGAGCCCTGTGACGGTATCAAGGTGCACCGTCAGCGTATCTTTCTTCTGTTCCTTGCCAAATCGCAATGGCGACGGTTCGGTAACCAAGGTGGCAGGAGTGGAATCAATACACCAGTTTACGGGATTGATGGCTACCGCACTTTCTTCAAGGAACTTTAACGCACACTTATTATCACGCACTGAATTATAGCATATCGTCACACCTGTGTCGTCAGCACATCGTGCGGCCTTTATCCTATCTTTGTTTTCTTCCAACATTTCCTTACTGACCGTTGCTCCAATGGCATACAGTGCCACCATACGACCGTAAGCCTCATCATCCAATTCCTTTACAAGGTCAAGTAATATCATTGCACCCTGACTGTAACCGGCAAGAATGAACGGTCTGCCTTCGTTCTTGTTTTTCAGGTAGTAATCAAGCGCTCTCCTTACATCTTCAGCAGGTACAGGCTTACGTGCCAGGGCCATACTGTCGCTTGTATAGCTCTGCATGGAGCATTGGCGATAGTACGGAGAGAAGAAATTCATCTCACCGCAGACAAGACGCTCCACTCCCTTCATCTCACCGAAAAGCGGACCACGCACACTGTCATTATATGTATTGGCATAGTGATACGTAATGCTGTCGTCAAGGGTATAGTCACCTGTCTCCGTTGATACCACATAAAACAAGTCTGCCTTTCCTTGCCTGTCTATTATATACCACTGCGTAGTATCACTATAATCTGGCTCTGGCGGCAGTGCATCTCCATTGGATGCTGTGCCACCATTCCCCACGCTGCATTGTGCAAACGCCAGTACGATAGCGGCGGCACAAATCATTCTTACTCCTATATTCATTATATTCAAGTTTCGCATTTACTCACTTCTGGGAAGTTAAAAGGAGTCAAGGGGAGTTATCGCGGCTTTTCAGCCGCTCGGGGAGTTAAAGGACATTACTTCTGCTTTTCCCTTTTTGAGGAGTCGGGCTTGTTTTCGAGGGGTTAGGTATTGTCCCCTAACTCCTCTTTACTCCCCTTCGCTCGTCACTCAGTGACGCTTGCGTAAGCAAGAACTCCTCAAACTATCCGAACTTCAGAAAGTTGAGTCATTATATATATGTGTCTGTCAAAATTAATCCAGGACATAAATTCACCTATGCTGCAGAATCATTCTTCTGCTGCCATCATAGATTCTTCCTCCGGCATTTCATAGCGTCTTATGCGATGGTCTTGCAGGAAAATGCTGTTGAGGGTATATGCCAGCGACTCCAATGTCTTTTCGCGTACCTTAGGTTTCAGCTCGCACTCCCATACCGTAATGCAGTGCCAACCCATCGTGGCAAGCTGCTGCTGCACTTTCAGGTCACGCTCCTTGTTCCGCATTATCTTGCTTACCCAGAAACTCCGGTTGGTCTTCGGAATCTTACAGCAATCAGAACTTTCGATTATGAATTGTGAACTATGCATTATGAATTGCGTGTGGTGTCCATGCCAGAAGCAGCCATTAACGAAGATGCACGTCTTGTACTTCCTCAGCACGATGTCGGGTTTTCCTGGCAACCGCGGATGGTTTACCCTATAGCGGAAGCCATGCGCCCACAACCATCTGCGCACCACCATCTCCGGCTTCGTATTCTTACCGTGGATGGCAGCCATGTTGGCATGACGTTGTTCTGATGTGTGGGTATCGTTCATCGTTCTGTAATGGTTCGTAAAGGATATTGACAGTACAAAGATAATACATTTTTCTTTATAGGAGAAGGAATTTGAGAGAAAATTATATTTTTTACTTCCTTGCAGACTATGCCCACAGGATAGGTATAGGTGTGTTCTGACATTGTCGGTATAGGACATTTTTGATATTTAGGGGACTGAAAAAAGTTCACGGAAAAATTCAAAACAGATAGAATGGGCATTAGAAAAATGCCCCAAAAAACCTTTTGGCAGGGTGGTTTTCCTCGTTTTCATGTAAAAGCATAGCTTTTACGATGTAATTCGATAGCTTTGACAATGTAAAATGATAGCTTTGACAGCGTAAAATGATAGCTTTTACAACCCGAAAAATATCATTTTACGCTGTTTCTTCAAATGCCTTTGCTGAATATCAGTAAGTTACAAGTCGCTGAGAATGTCGATAAAACCGACCAGCCACAGACTTTTTTGAAATACAGCCCTTAATTTCGACTTAACGAAGGTGGCGGAATAGGACAAAACCTACATTTCGTATGTACGGGACAGCCATGCAGCAGCAGTTTTTAGGTGGGTTCTGTGTAATTTGTCATCACTAAATCAGCGCCATACTACAAACGTAGTATGGCGCTGATTATATGTATAAAAAATGAAAATAAATGCTTACTTCTTATAGTATGACTGTGCTTCTGGCAGCCACTGCTTTATCTGCTTTATGCGCTTCTCGTCTGATGGATGGTCGCTGAAGATAGAGTTGGAACTGTTGCCCTTTGATGCCATGCGCTCCCAGAATGCTACTGCCACGCTAGGGTCGTAGCCTGCCATGGCAGCGAATATCAGTCCGATATGGTCTGCCTCGCTCTCCTGACTGCGTGAGAAACCTGATGACCATGCCTGTGCACCTACGCCAAGCACTGCTGCACCAAGGTTCTGCAGAGAAGAGCTTGCACCTGCTGCCTGAGCCACGCCGCCGAGCACCTGTAGTCCCACCTGCTGCTTGTAGGCATTGCTGAGACGCTCTGCCGAATGTTTTGCCACTGCATGGGCTATCTCGTGTCCGAGTACTATAGCCAACGATGCCTCATTCTGTGTAACAGGCAATATTCCCTCATAGACTACGATCTTACCACCAGGCATACAGAAGGCATTGACTTCCTTATTCTGCACAAGGTTAAACTCCCATGCATACTGCTTTACCTCCTCTGCAAGACCGTTTGCCTTGAGATATTCTTCTACGGCAGCGGCAAGTTTCTGTCCTACACGCTTTACCATTGCTGTATTCTTGGCATCGGTTGAAGCCTTTGCCGTCTTCATGTACTCCGCGTACTGCTGGGTACTCAGACTGAGCACCTGCTCATTGCTAACCAAAAGACTTTGCTTACGTCCCGTTATGGGTACTCGTGATGTGGTGCCACAACCTGCCAACAGGGTTACTGCCACCGTCAATAAGATGAATCTTAATTTCTTCATAATCTATTTTTATATTTAGATTTCATGGCAAAGTTACATCAAAAAGTCCTAATCAGCAAATTTTTCCGGAGTTTTTTATTCTCTGCAAATAAAAAACTTCCTTAACCGATAAGGCTAAGGAAGTATTCGTGTATATGAGTATCGTCATTCAGTTCGGGATGGAATGAGGTGACAAGCTGCTTGCCTTGCTGGGCGGCAACGATATGGTCGTCAACCACTGACAGTACTTCTACACCGTTGCCTACATCCTCTATGTATGGAGCGCGGATGAAGGTCATAGGCACCGTGGTGCCTTTGAAGGTGTTTTCTGTATAGAAACTGCCGAGCTGCCTGCCGTAGGCATTGCGTTTCACCTTGATATCCATGGTATCGAGATGCTCATGGTCAAGCATTATCAGTCCGGCACAAGTTCCAAACACCGGCATGCCGCCGAGAATGGCAGTGCGCACTGGCTCGTAGAGGTTTTCATCCTTTATAATACGTGTCATGGCAGTGCTCTCTCCACCTGGTATTATCAGTCCTTTCCTACCCTGCTGTGCAGCATAGTCGTGCCAGTCATCAAGGTTTCGTATGAGCTTGCTACCCACTCCGAGTTTTTCGAGCATCTGCTGATGTTCAAGGAATGCACCTTGCAAGGCAAGGACAGCGAGATATGGTTTTGAATTCATGGTGACTTTTACTTTCCTCGCTCTGCCATAAGCAGCTCTATCTCACTTTCATTGATTCCTACCATGGCCTCGCCAAGGTCTTCGCTCAGTTCGGCTATGATCTTCGGATCGTTATAGTTGGTAACGGCTTTCACTATAGCCTGCGCACGCTTTACCGGATCACCACTCTTGAAGATGCCGCTACCTACGAACACGCCTTCTGCTCCCAGTTGCATCATAAGTGCCGCGTCGGCTGGTGTTGCCACGCCTCCGGCTGCAAAGTTCACTACCGGCAGCTTACCATTTTCATGTACATACTGCACCAGCTCGTATGGCACGCGCAACTGCTTTGCTGCCTCATACAACTCGTCCTCACTCATAGATGCAAGGCGACGTATCTCACTCTGCATCATACGCATGTGACGAACTGCCTGTATCACGTCGCCAGTGCCAGGCTCTCCTTTAGTACGTATCATGGTGGCACCTTCGTTTATGCGGCGCAATGCCTCGCCAAGGTCCTTGGCTCCGCATACGAACGGCACGTTGAACTTACGCTTGTCTATATGATAGACGTCATCGGCAGGTGACAACACCTCACTCTCGTCAATGTAGTCTATCTCTATTGCTTCCAATATCTGTGCCTCTACAAAATGTCCTATGCGGCACTTTGCCATAACCGGTATGCTGACTGCATCCTGTATGCCTTTTATCATTTTAGGATCACTCATACGGCTTACGCCACCTGCTGCACGTATATCGGCAGGTATCCTCTCCAACGCCATCACCGCACATGCTCCTGCCTGCTCTGCTATGCGAGCCTGCTCTGGTGTGGTGACGTCCATAATCACACCGCCCTTCAGCATCTGCGCCAAATTGCGGTTCAACTGTACTCTGTCTTCTTTCATTCTGATAATGTGGATTTGTGTTTGTGTTGTTGTCTCCCGGCGAGAGGTGTTGTTTTTGTGTTGTTGTCTCCTAATCAATTAGTGGGTGCAAAATTATATACAAAAACAGGAACGGACAAACATCCGTTCCTGTTTTGCAAAATAATATACTTAAAATGATAAATTTCAATATAGGTGGGTTCTAATAATTCCCACTGTCAGATTTTTGAATTTGTTTCGAGGGCAAAATGTTAACTGATAAGGGAGCATAGCGGGCTATGTGACCGCAGAAGTTAACAGTTTGCACCGAAAGAAAA
>Ga0247608_10002540_pt1 | contig 22582 bp, 26 predicted proteins | sample 176DNAGHGlowgp2_FD_193490 | JGI IMG/M metagenome (GOLD analysis project Ga0247608, IMG submission 193490) | Sheep rumen microbial communities from Palmerston North, Manawatu-Wanganui, New Zealand - 1766 DNA GHGlow gp2 | ecosystem: Host-associated > Mammals > Digestive system > Stomach > Rumen ...
CTCTGATAATGTTTCTATAACATCTATAAAAAATGCATAACTTGCTTGTATTGGGTCTAATATTAATAATTCACTAGAATGCTGTGTAAACAATGGTAAATAATGTTTTATACCATTAATAGTTTCTTTTGTATCATATGCACATAAACTATATTCCAGAATTTCAGGCATTTCTCCTTGATATAGCATTTCTGTTGTATATCCTAAATTTAATACAGCTTGAATAGTATCAGTTGTTATTCCTTCAAGCTGTTCTACAATAGTATCTTTATTTAATTTAGCATCTTCACCATCTTTAATTATATGAGCAAATGCATCACTTAATAATTTTAATCCTAATATAATTTTTTCATTAATATCTAAATATTCTGGACAATCGTCTATATCTGATGTAATATGTGTAACATTATCATCGTCCGTAAAAATATTAAATGTAACATCTTTCTCTTCCATACTTTACCTCCTAAATACTATGTAGTATAACATAGTATTTAAGATTTGTAAATAGTACTTATTCAATTACTTCACCATTTATTTCATCAACTTTATCTAGCATCTCTTGTGTTACTCCTATTACATCCCAATCCTGCATTGCCACAATATCCGCAGATATAATATTTTTCTGTGTATCGACGGTCTGTTGCGTACTAGCAGGGTCTGCATATTCTTCAACTGCATTAATTAAATGTAAACAGAATGTATTAATATCTGGAGCTACGGCACCAAATCTTCTTAATATTTGATGTATAGCATTTCTTAAATCTGTTTTATCAACTCCCACATAAGGTTGGTTACCACTATCAATTGATATAATACTTATAACCCAATTTACCTCTAAGATTAAATCTTCAGTTTTATCTATACCATCAAATGCTATTCTGAATAAACAGTTATTACCATTAGCATTACTGAACAATCCGGCTTCTCTTATAGTTATACCATTAAATAAAGTAGATGGTACATATGTATTAATAACAAGTTGAACAAAACTTTGTCTACTATTATTAATAACTAAATTATTTTCAGGTAAAGCAATTCTAGGACTTATTTCATCTAATAATCTTGTATCATTTATATCAACTACAGTGGTCACATTTGTCTCTTCTCCATATGAAGCTGTATTTGTACCTAAAGCTAAATATCTTGGTATCCAGTTTTTATATGTTGCAAATGGATTACTTTCATTAAATGCTCCTTGAAGAAATTTTGATATACCAACTAATTGGTATCTTAATGCCCTATTATGTCCACGTCTTTGTATTTTAACTTCACCTGTGTTTTTATCAATACCCTTGATTTCAACATTAACACCTATATTAAATGCGGCATCTTGTGTTTTTAATGTTCCCATTTTAAACCTCCATTATCTATGTTCTATTTCATTAAATATAATTCTATCAGCATTAAATATTTGTTTTAATTTATCCTCATTTAGTACAGTTACTAATTTATGTTCGTCATCATAGAACGAATAATTAAATATGTCATTTTTGTTTATTGTATCAATCTCACACTGACAATTATTACACATAAAATCTACCTCCTAAATATACCTCATTATATTTATCTTTTGTATCTTATTTTCTGTCTTGATTTGTAACTTCAGAGAATCCTACGTTATCACCCTCACCTACACTGTATCTTGTAATATTATATGCATAAACTTTAGGGTCAACATAATCACTAATTTGTATACCATCTATCGTTTGTATAATTTCAGCAGCTATTAATTGTACTCCACATCCAGCGGGTCTAACAACTTCAATTAAATCTCTAATTTTAGATAAATTAGATGGAAAATAAATATAAATATATAATTTATGTTCTCCTTTAACATATTTAAATCTAAACATTGCTAATGCTTCAACTTTATCTATATCTCCCATAGCATTAACTGATATAGCCGTAGCTAATGCCATACCTACTTCAGAACCTCTTAATCTTATCATTTCTGGATAATGTTTTATAATAAGTCTATTAGCATCATAGCTTTCAGCATAATCATACTTATATCCAACATAACTAGCCAGATATGGCAATAATTCATTTGGGCACGCATCAAAATCTATCAATGATGTCCAATAATCTACATTAGTTTTAAAATCATTTATCAATAAATCTAATATCTTGCACAATGCTTGTACATCTCTTGATTGTCGTAATACCCAAGGTATATATTTTTTACTTTCAAGTATACTTTTTGACATTCTTTACCTCCAATTATCTATATCCTATTGTTTTATATATGTACCATCCAATGAAATTTTTAAAATATTTTTTTGCAAACTTTTCAGCTTCCTCCTCTGTATCAAATTCCATTGCACCATTAGGGTCAAATCTCCATTCATATATTTTAGCATCTTTCCAAGATGTAACACCTGTATTGGTTTGTGTTAAATATAATCGTCTACCTGTATATGTATCCATACAAACTTTGTATACACTTACTTCATAAAAATCATCTACAAAATCCGTAGATACATATTCTTCTTGTAAATTTTGTATTTCTAAATTTTCAGTATTAAATACAACATATGTAGTTCCATCATTATGTTTCCAACTTAGTGCATCATAGCCCTTGCTACTTAAAAATTTACCAAATTCGCTACTATTAAACATTGTTGTCTCATCTACTTGTTTACCAAAAAATTCTTCTACATAAGACCAATATTTATCATCATCTATTTCTAAATCTAAAATGTTGTCCAAATTTAATGTCACAGTCAATAGATACTTTCCGTGCTCACTAGCATATTCTTTATCTGTTGAAAACCAATATCCAATACCATTTTTTATATTTTTAAATTTATTGAATATATTATCTGTTCCGTGATACACTTTAATAATCTGCTCTGTTAATTTATTTTGAATTGCTAAGATTGTAGCTTCCTGTAAATTCATATCAACCCTCCTAATATTATTTTACTTAAATAAAAAATAGACGGTTTTCCCGTCTATTCACACCCAATGCTTAGCAGGGAGAACTATAAGTTCTCAGCAATGGTCTGCACACTAGCTTCAAGTTGTTCATAAGTTGTTTCATCAACAGGCTTGCTGAACATTAATTCTATAAATTGGTCTAATGTTTGTTTAAATATTATACCTTGTAAATGTGAGCCCTTACTGTTATAAGAATTCGTATACATTTGTTTGTAATCATCCTGTGATATAAATTGTTGTATTTGTTTATAATAATCATAATAAAATTTTCTACTTAATTCTTCTATTGCTGATAATGTTTCCAATGGTACTTCTTTTGCTAATGCAACATTATAATATATAAAACAACTAAATGCTGTTTCTAATGCTGATGGAGCTATATCTTTTAATGGTACTCCTTCCCTTTGTGCTACATTATATGCATTGTGTAAATTATATATATAACCGAGGTGTACAAATTCCAAATTCATATTCATCCTTGCCTCTACGAGTTATACTAGCTTCATTATAATGCCATTCGTATGTAACAGCAGAAAGTATTTTACCACCTTCAGCACCCATATCATTTTGAGATATTAAATTGCACATTGTATTAAATCCAACATCTTCATTACTTCTTGTAGATGTGAATCTAATATTATGTTCTTTTAAAAAACTTCTTCTATAAATATGTCCAAATACCCAAACTAAATTGGCATTCATCGGTGCTTGCTCACAATTTTTACCTATTTGTATAAATGGACTAATTACAAATTTTGTCGATGTATCTTTTATAGGCTTTGATAACAAACTTAGTGAACAAGCTTCATAAAATGTATCATCTGCATCTATAAATGTAATAAAATCTTCTTTAGTATTATCTATACCATATTGTCTTGCATAACCGTGGTCCTCTATTAGTTTCATAGCCGATTTCTTGTACATCTATTACATTTTTAAATGTATCTACTATGTCTTTATAATCCTTTCCACCATCATTAACTATGGTAACTTTTAATTCATCTCTGTTTAATTGCATAGCAATACTAGCTAATGTTCTAATTATTGTGTCTTGACTATTGTATGCTGGAATAATAACATCTATCATATATATCTACCTCCAATAATATTTTACATTATTAATTTTTAAATTTAGTTAATATTTTTAAAAATAATAAATATATTTTTTGCCACAATGTTGTATATGTATATACAGCATTAGTTTCTGTCGATATAGCCCAAGCTGTATCAATAGGATAATCATATGGTAATATTGCTCTACCATTTTCTGCCCAATCTTTACCCCAGCTATTCTGAAATATATAACCGTGCTTATTATAGCCAACTAATAAAATCATATGATACCCCTCGCATTTACCTTCAGGCATCTTTACTATTTTGGAAAATTTATCAATTGCTAAATCATTATATATAGGTATTGAAATTGGTACTGTAATATCATTGTATAAACATTTTAATATTTCATCTTTACTATAAATTCTAGCATATGATTTTATTTTATATTTTTCTGCTAATGGTCTTAATTTTTCTAAATTACCATCTACTAATAGTTTTATTTGAGGCATTTCTCTATTATAATCAAAATCAGCCTTTAGACAATCTCCTACTTTCAATAAAGTTTTCATAGCATCTCTTGGATACATACCTTCTTCTATTACATATCCAGCGGGTCTATATCCATAAATAAATCCTATAGAAAATCTTAAATCTTGGTCTTTATATGTTTCTTCTAAAAAAGATGCCAAAGTATGTGCAACACAAGAGTTTACAATACCTTGGTCTTTTACATTAGTAGTTGATATTTCATACATTTCTGGATAATGAGCTGATTTTGTTGTAGTCACATACATTTTATAATCACGCTTATCATCTATTTCTTTTTTACATCCATAATACATATTATATAACCGCCTTTATAAATTCAATAATCTCTCAACTTCTCTGTAATGGTCTGTAAATGATTTTCTGACAACATCTTTATTTGCTTTTGTTTTATCCTCAAATTCAATTCCAATATAAGCTATAACTAATCCTTCTTCATTATGTATCCCATAACCACACTTTGCTTCTACATTATGTACTAACATTAGTTCATACATTCCAATGTCAACATTTTTTATTTCATCCCTATCAAAAATACAACAATGTCCTGTATTATTTATATCATTAACAAAATAACCTAAAGCACTTCTAAATTGGTCCTTACATTCGCTCATTATGGATTTAACTCCAAGTTGTGTTTTTTCATTTGTCATTGACATTTTTAAAAATGCTTGTTGATTAATTCCTTTTCCTCCATTATGATATTGTACTAAACACGCTCTACTTGCATTTGTTTCCAAAAGTACATCTTGTAATATTTTATCTACAGCATTACTTATATTTGTTAATTTATGACTTTCTTCTGTTGTAGGTACGTGATTTACTACACCACTTATAACAGCATTTATTAATTTTTCTGATTGCTTTTCTTGAAATTCAACAAATCTTCTATTTTGTTCTGTGATACCTTCAACCATATTATCTATTTTTGTATTTAGACTATTAAAATTATCTACGAGTAATTTATTTTTTTCATCATCTGTTTTGTGACTTCTTTTATAATTTCCATAAAATATAATAATCATCATAATTGAGCATAATCCTAACATACCTACTTCTAAAAAAGCTTTTAAAACTTCTGTGAATTCAATGTTCATTCTCATTCCTCCAATAAATAACCTTTTTCCTTGAGTTTATCTATTAACTCTTCACATCTATCTAACCTTTGTTCATATTGTATACTAAGTTGATTACATTCGCTTCTATACCCAATTATTTGATGTAACAAGCAAAAACATATTAGAACCACGCTTAAAATACAAAATAATAATAATATAAAATTACTATCCCCTTGTTTAAATAATTGCTTAGTTTTATTTATTATATAAAATTTTTGCATACAAATCCCTCCTTAAAAGTATTTGCTGTTAATTATCTTATATAACTAGGCAATTTATCATATCCCTTTCAATAATATTTTACTTTTGTATTTTCAATAAAAATTAGAGAAATGATATTTCTCTAATTCTCATTATTTACCCCTCTATTTCTTGTGATACATCCACAGCTCTATCAATTAAAGCCTGCATTTCTTGGATATATCTAGCTGTCTCACTTGGTGAAGAATTACCTAAAATTCTTTCTGTTATTGCTATTGCTTCATCTACATCTTCATATGCTACATCTGTTATGATAAGGCTTCTATATTTGTATATTCCATCATCACTATTTGTATTTATATCAGCTTTACTAGTAGCAACTAGACATAAATTACCCGTAATTGGAAAACTTCTAATGTCTGAATATCTATAATATGTATATGTTGGTACCATTGCTGTAAATTTATCTGAATTTATTACTAAATTATAATCCATAAAAGATGCTTTATATCCATATCCATCGACATAATCAATACCACTGATACTAGGACTGGATAACATTGATGGTACATAATTAGCGAGTTTTTCACCCTCCATTGATATAATTTCATTATTATAAAAAAATGCAAGATGCCTATTATAAGTATAAAAACAATTTGTAATACTATATGATGTATTAATATCATAAATTTTTGTTATCGCTAATGTAGTTTTATTAATTCTATATAACGCATAATATGTATCAGAATTAGATTTCTTACACACTATATATAAATTTTCAGCATCTATTCCAAAATAAGAACTGCTATCAAGTGTATTACCATACAGTTGAATCTCTTGATTCGTTGTTAAATTCCTGATTACATTCGATTTTGTATCTGTAGAATAATATATTATACTATCTAAATTCTTAAAATAAGACGACCATAATGTTGAAATATTTTTCATATCCTCTGAACATTCATATATAGATGATAATGTACCTGATGGAGTTAATTTACAAATGCGTCTTATTGAAGAAGCTGTTATACCACTATTTGCGGACTTTAGTGCTAAATAATAACAATCTTGTGTATTATCATATGATGTATATGCTATACTTTTATAGGTATAATCTGTAGAATAATTTACCGTATATTGACTTGTAGTACGAACACCTGATGGTTTTATTGTAGTTAATCCTATATGTGCCCCATCAGACCATAACCAACCATCCATATCAGTTAATAAAACTAAACAATCTGATTGAATAGAATAAGCATATGTTAATAAATTACCAAAACCCTTATTAGTAAACACCCAACTATCATTATTTTGAAATGTTTTATAAATTGTTAAATCTTCTAAATTGACTATAAATGCATATAAGGATGTCATTTGATATGGTTCTGTTTGATATTGACCTGAAAAATCATTATATATTTGTGTTGTAGTATAATTATACCCCAGATATAATCTATATGCCACATCATCTATATAAAATGAGTAGTTTCTCTTAGATTGGCAATCTAAATAATTATTTATTAGTGTTTGAGTTTCACTTATATTTTTATTTACATTAGTAGTACTTGTTATTTGTACTATACAATCAGAGACATCTTCATTATTAAATGCATCATCTACACTAATTTTTTCTCGTTGTACATAAGTCAATCTTTTTACAGGTGTTCCATTCTGTATTACATTAAATGTTACTGTATTATCATTTATATTTGGCATATACTTATTAACATAATCTGAAACCCTTATATTAGATATAAATGAACCATCACCAGTGATTTGACCAGATTTACCATACCCCATATAATTAGTTAGTAATTGGTTTACACTATCTAAATTAAATTGATTTGGTGCATTTTCCCAAGAGTTTCTAATATATTGATATACCCCATTAAATGTACTCTCTATAATATTTAAGAAAAATGTTGCATATCGAGAATATACATAATAATTGTCTATACGTATATCATATCCTATATTAATAGGATTATTAATTTCAGTTTCTCTTGTATAATTTATTCCATCTTCAGATATATATGCTACAGATACGACATTATTTATATTTATATTTACATATGTAGATGTTATAATTATATTACCTATTTGTTGTCCATTTACAGCATTTCTAATTCTCAGGTTAATTGTGGTTGTTATTTCTGTATCTACTGTAACTGTTTGTGGAAATATTATTTGATTAAATATACTATCTACATTAATATTTTTTACTTCTGATTTATATATTAAAGCTAATATACCATCTTTTGGATTTTCATATGCTTGCATTTCCTCAACTGTTTCAAATAATAATACATCCCCTGTACTTAGTTCAGAGATAACATTTGCATAATCCCTAAATGTCATTTCAGGTGTTATAGAGGCACCAGCTTGCTCTATAGCATCTGCAATAACTTCTTTAGTTCCATCTAAATAATTTAGTTTTGTAATTAATTGTTCTGCAAGCTGTTCTGTAGTTTGTTCTGCAAGTTGGTCATCCATTTTTTAACCTCCTATTATTCACCATTTATATTTGTCAATCTCGCTGAAATTTCATTAGTTGCTGTTTCTAAGTCTGTAACTCTATTATTTAAGTTTAGTATAGTAGTATTTATATCAGATACGTCTGATTGCAAATCACTTATATTTGCGTGCATATCACCTATATCAGACTGTATACTACCAACATTTGATTGTAAATCACCTATATCAGATTGTATATTACCAACATTTGATTGTAAATCACTTATATTAGCATTAATATTAGATATATCATCATTTATAGTGGTTATATCATTATTTATAATATCTATATTTGCTTCTATATCTGAAATATTTGAATAAATGTCTGATATGTCACTTTCATTTGTAGCTACTCTACCATCTAAATTTAATATATCACTTTCACTAGTATTAACTCGTTGTGTTAAATTATCTATAGTAGTATTTATATTAGATACTTCACTATTAATATATGTATTTACATCAGCTATTTTGCTATCTATAAGGTTACTTAAACTGGTTACCTCATCAGTTATTCTATTTTGTAGTTCATCAACATTTGCTTGCAAATTAGTATTTGAAGCAATATCATTAATATTTACATTTGATGCTTTTATATTTCCATTTTCATCTAATGTTAATGCCATATTTGCTGGCATATTATTTAATCTAATATCCTTATAAAAATTAGACATATTTTATTACCTCCTAATTAAAATATTGATACCCTGTATCAGACGACATTAATGCTGATACATCAAAGGTAAATTTTTCTGTATTTAAATTTTTATATAAAGCTATATTAGCTTTATTTTTAACATAATCAACCACTATATCTTGAGTTACAATGTCACTTGATACAAAGTCTATATCTATTATACCTGATGTATAATTTACACTACCTCTTTCACTTAAAATATGGTCGTCATTAAATATTTCTCCATTACTGTTATCTTTAAGTACATATTCATTACCATTAATTCTAATAGCAATAGAACCGTGGAAGTATTTGACCTTGTTCTAGTTCTATTGTATAATGTAAATTTTGTAGTGGGTCTTCATTTTCCAACATTGGCACTATTTGAGAATATTTACCAGTTATTTCTTCTTTAGATACTTCATTTCCATCTTCATCCTCATATTTAAATGGTTCTAGGTCTACCATAAGTATTCTATTATCCACAGATAAAATATCAGAAATAACTTCTCTATAATCAGGTAATTCGTTAAAATTAACTTTACTTCTCGAATAATAATGTCTTAGTATAATATTTATATTAACTATTATATCTTGTAAATCATTTCGTGATAATGGTTGTTTTGTGACAAATTTACCTTCTATAGACCAATAATATTTTCCAATTCCGTGTAAATCAATTTTAATATCTAATGGTAATATCTTATACTCTTTTAAATCTGTTTCAATCATATTTATATATGCTTCTTCATATTCTTCATCATCATTTTCATATTCTTCGGTTCTTAATATATATAGTTTGACTGTAAATCCATCAAGTAATTCTATAGTAGAAGCTGTTTGTATACCTGTACCACCAGCTTCAGCTAAATTTGTGCATATATATGAACCATCTATTTGTTGTTCCGGCTCACTATCTAAAAATGCTCTTAGACAAGCTAAATCTGCATTATCTACATTACCATCTTGATTTAAATCAGCTAATTTCATTTGATATTCTGTTAGTGGATATTTAATAGGGTCACTACAATAATTTGCTAATATAGAATAATCATCCTCATCAATATATGTATCTTGGTTTAAATCACCTAAATAAAATGTTTTCTTTTCTCCGAGGGTCATTAGTTAAATCTGTAGCCCTTACATTTGCAACTCCCTCTTCACGCATTGTAGCTCTTTCAAAATCTGCTAATGTAATCAATGTATCTAATGTATTAATATAATAGGCACTATTTTTTCTTGCTTCGTCAGGCGTTTCAGGATTATAACCTAATGTACTAGCATATTGGTCATTTATTTGAACAAAGCTACTAACATTATATACATTAGAACTTGAGCCTGTACCTGTTCTACTCCATATACTTCCAGTTATTTTAGTTAGTGTATTTTCATAAATTTGTCCAGCTTCTCCATCACTTCTTATATAAAATAACTTAAATTTATTTACTTTAAAATTTTCCCAATAATCAACTAACTCAATATATGGCTGGTCATTTACATCCACATCAAATTCAAACATTCTTCCTACAGCTGTTGTGTCATATATATTATCCCTTAGTTCCCATTCTTCCCCACTGTCATCAACTAATATTAAATGGTTTTGGTCAACATTTGGATACTCTAAATATATTCTATTATTAACAATATCGTTTACAGTATAATTATAATCATATATACTATGCCAATTACCACTTGCTGATGGATATGGATTATTAGATATTCTATTAGGTGTTACAGGTATACCTTGAACTAAATCTAATAGTGCTTGGAATCCATTATTAGTTACATTTGATTCTATTTCATATTGTTTAAATGTACAATAAGTTATACTTTCATCAGATGTGACAAATGTACAAAATCTAGGTATTGTAACGGAATTTGTATAAGTATTAGTTACATTGACTTGAGTTGTAGCTGATTTATACCATCTCATTTTGTATCCAATAAGTCTAAATATTGTAGCAGCATTTTTACGTTCAGTAACAGTGTTTGGATATACTTCAAGTGCTTGCATATCCATATTATAAAATAACATATCTCCTAGCATAGCCATTAATTTAACTAACACCATACCAACATCATTCTCATCTGTGGTATTCCATTTTTGTGTAATGCCTTGTATAGAATTAATTAAATCATCTAATATGTTAATATAATCTTTATCTGTATATGATATACGTAATGCTGAATATTCTTCTTGTTTTATATTATTAATTATATTGCTCATATTTTATCTACCTTCCTCGTAATATCCTAATAAAATAAAATATTACTGAATAATATACTCAATAATATTTTACTGATTTTAATATCGGTAATCTTCAGGCGTAATCTCTAAATTATATTCATTAATTTCACCAGTTTCTTTTATAGTATATGTTATAAATATATGCAAAGTTTGTATATCATTTATTATTACTATATCGTCCTCAGTCATTAATACTCTAGGCTCATATTTAGAGACAGCATTTAGTATATCTTCTCGTATAATAGGGTCTATAACTACTCCATTATATTTAAATATACTATCTATTAAATTGCATCCCCATTCAGGGTCACCTAATAATTCTCCGAGGTCTAGTTCTTAATAACACCCCTAAACATTCATTTATTGATTTAGTATTTTCAGATAAATTAACCTTTTTTGTTGACCTGTTTATAAAATGTGGAAAACTAAATGTTGTTTGTTTCATATTTTACCTCCATTATTTAAAAATTCTTCTAGCACATTTAAATCTACTGCCCTTTACATAATAATAATCACCTTTTTTTAAGATACTTTCAGTTTCAACCACGCCACTTTTTGAATTAGCTGCGTGTATCATTCCACCATTTCCATTATATATAGCAACGTGTGTAATATTTAAATATCTTTTTTCTTTAGGTTCGATTGTTTTAAAAAACAATAAATCTCCCGCCTGTAAATTTTTAATATCAACAGGTGTACCATTATATTGAGCTTGTTCAGAAGAAACCCTCTTTAAACTATAACCATATTGACCATATAAATATTGAGTGAAACTAGAACAATCTACTATGTCTGGAGCTTGAGAAGGTTTTGCCCCATATACATATGTGCTCTTGCCTACATATTTTCTTGCTAATTTTACTAATTCTGTACCATTTTTAGATGATGGTAATTTATTACCACTGCTATCTAATCCTAAATAAGGCATAGGGTCAATTTCGGTTCCATAAGTTTTAGACTTTCTAACTTCAAAATGTAAATGAGCTCCAAAAGAATTTCCTGTATTATCACTTTTACCTATATAATCACCTTTTTTAATTTTACCCTTTTTACCAGCAGTTTCTTTCATATGACCGTATAATATATGATTACCATCGTCAGCGTGTATGACACAAAAATGTCCATACCAGTACGTATCATTTTTACTATTTCCTGCATAAGTAGTGCCCTTATTACTATCATAACTATCTATTGTACCATCTGTACACGCATATAATTTTGTACCAGATGGGCATCTAAAATCAACTCCTCTATGTGGTTTTCCGGTTTTTTTATAAATTTGATGGTATTTAAATGATACATCATATAATTTATCAAATGGCAATCTATATGTTCCTATATATGGACTATCTTTACTATTGCTCTTTTTTGTTAAATCACTTGTTAATTTGCCTTTATTATATAGATTTTTGATATAATTATACACTCCTGTACGTCTAGTTTCATAATCTTTATATGTTGCAAATGTTTTAACTTTTTTTACAACTAAATCTAATTGTTGCATATAATTCTTTTTTGTTTCTTTACAAGCATTCACTGCAACTTTTTTAGTTTCAGATAAACCAGTACCATATTGGTTCATTAAATCTGCCAAGTAAATTAATATAGCTGGATTATCTACTCCTGCATTTTGTAACATAGTTACTGTTTTTCCAGTATACTCTTTAGCATATTCTCTTTGGGCTTGTTTCGATGTTTTATAAGCTAATATCTTTTTTATACCCTTATATAAATTACTTCCTTCAGTCGGATTATAATTTTTAGCAAAATTACCTCTATATTTTGATGGCTTCGAGCTACTTATAGCGGATTTTAAAGCTTTATATAATGTTTCATTACTTGGTAAATCGTCTTTCCACTTATCCCCACTAGCTTTACAGCATCTATACATTATATCGAATGCATCAGCACCATTCCATTGTATTAATCCTATAGCCCAACAATTCGTACTATCCCCGTCGTGTAATGTTATATTTTGATAATAACTATCCGGTATATTATTTTTACCCCAAGCACTTAAATCAGTTAAACCGACTTCATATCGCAAAATAATTGGCATTATTAAATCTAATAAGTCGGAATTAGATAAATCATTAGTATTACCTCCGCCATTTTCATTATCATTATTATCATCTGTTTTATTATTTTTGGAAGCAGTTGATATACCACCTGCTTGCCCTAAAACAATATACTGTCCACTATCATTATTAATAAAACTACCATATATTTCATCTCCAACTTTTAAATCTTTTTTTAAAGTGGATGCCCAAGGATATACATTAAAATCTTCTTCCGTAGTTTTATTACTACTATTCATATACGCCTCATATTTATCATTATATTCATATTGCATTGACGGTATATATATTTGTACTCTATCAGATGCATTTTCATTAGGGTCATCACTACTATCTGTGTTAACTACTATTCCATAATATATATTATTATTATAATCTGATTTATTTGCAACTAACAATTATTATCACCTCATTATTTCTTTACAGTTATCATACTTACACCCATATTAGTATTTATCAATCCAGTTTGCGATTTATACTGACTTAATACCGATTGTGTTTCTTTTTGTTTACTAGCTGTTGTACTATTTACAATAGTAACATTTCCAATCAGTTTTTGTATTTCACTAGGTTGTACTTCACGTGTATAAGTTGTACTACCAGACCTACTATCCGTTTCATCCCAAATAACAGGACCTACAAATCCAGTAGGAGCTGTTTTATTTGTATATGTATTATTTGCAGTTGTATTTGCAGTTGTACTTGTAGCTGTATTTTGTTTATTTAAAATATCATCATAACGAGCCTCGGTACTTCTAACTCTAAATAGTTTTAAATTTGATACATATGTTCCTCTTGTACTTATTGTATCTGAAGCTCCTGTAATAATATATACACCAGCAGTTCTGCTTACTGACTCTAAAATATATGGCTCTATTGTAACCTCTGCGGTTAGTGGGGGGTCTGCTGGAATGCCCACTAATTGTATTTCTGCATTATACATCTCTCTAAATGTATCCTGTATACTTTCTGCAACTAAGTTATATTTTTGATTGTATTCACCATTCGGGTCATCTTCTTCCATCGCTAATTGTTTTAATCTATTATGACGTTTAACCAACGCTTTTCTTATCAAGTATGTATATAAATCAACTTCAGGTTTCCAACCAACAACTAAACTTTTTACAGGTGTTCCAGACGAAGTCTTTACTCCCCAAGTAAATGTATAATTTAAACTTAATGGATTTTTTTCTGTATAGGTCTCAACTGAATTTGATTTAGTGCTCTTAGGTGCCATATGAGTTATATGAATAGCTTTAGCTCCTGCTTGGTCAGTCATACTAAGTATCCATTTAGGTTGTAAATTTACACTTTTCTCATCTAAATTCTCATAAAGCCCACTAGCTTTTTCCGCCTTAGTTAATGGATATTTATCCAAAAGATTTTTACAATACATTATAGGAGATAATGTATCAGATTTAACTTCTTCCTCTTCTACCTCTTCCGAACTATTCATTAAATTTGTATCAATATCAATTCTATATTTATAATCATTTTCTTCCGGTGTAATATTACTAGATTTTATACAATCGGGTTTATTATTACTATCTCCATAATATTTATAAAGTGTTTCTGCAACAACTTTTAATACCGGCACTTTATTAATTGCAGGATATGTTGTAGTATAATCGCAATCTGACGCTATTACAGACGTTCCAGTAAAGGTATAAGTTATTATACCACTATCTACCATAATATCTGTAGTAGCAGATGTTAAGAAAAATTCATATAGAGGTGAAACTAATGTATTATCAGATGTGGAATTATATCCATATTGGATTTTACCTCTACACGCAGTAGTGTCACTATCAAAATTTTCTGCCATTGCATTTGCTATGAATTCCTCTAATAATTCTATTGTATCTTTAGTATTCTGCCCATAATTAAATGGGTCATACTGAATATTCAATGTAAAGGAATTAGCAACTCCTGCACCTGTTTTATCAATATTTAAACTAGCAATTAAATTTTGTTTAATATTTTGTGTAGCTGTATTAAATTTAACAGAATTTTTTTCATTTAATCCTATTTGGAAATATATCCATACACTATAGATATAACCATCTTTATTTATCATTTCAGATACATTTGTCAACATATTTTTATATCTTTTTAACATAGAATTAGTATCGAATGTAGCCGTCACATTTATCGGACTACGTGTAAAATTATTAGCCACTTAATACACCTCCAGACAAATATAATGAATGTTTAGGAGGAATAATTAATACAGTTCCACTTGCAACATCAAATGGGTCTTTTATATTATTAAAAGATGCTATAATCCACCAGAATCTTGCTGTTCCATAAACATTCATAGCAACAATATCTAATCTACCTTCATCAGCATCTGTTACTGTATAATATTCATCAGCTTCAGATGTAGGAATGTAATATCTAACCGAACTCTCGTGATATGTCTTATTATCATCGATATTAAAAATAGTTCTACGATTTTTATATCTACTTTCATTTTTATATATTATTTTAGGTTGGTACTCAACACCGAAATATATATCTCGCTCCCCTGCTAAATATTCTGGTGACATATTACCTAAATATTCTACTGTAAATTTTGTTTTCTTTGACATTTATATTACCTCCTTTATGTATCTGATACTTGTCCGCCGTGGAGTGCCTGTATTGTTTGCTCCTGCCGCAACTGTTCTAGCATTGCTTCTATTCATTGTATCCTCCCTATTCATAACATTACTCTTGTTACTTACACTTGTTGGATATTTTGTATTATATGTATTTTGTGTACTTGCCGCTCCTGTATTTGATATTATATCTCTAGCTGATATAATACTATCAGGATAGCATTCCATACTTATACTTACACTATTCCATCCATAAAATGTATTTATTATAGGTTTTTTCCATTCAGTTTGATAACTTGTAACATATCCCTTTAATATCATTTGTCCAAATATAAAATATGTTGTTGGAGGTATTAACCCTTTAGATGTGTATTGTGGATAACAAGCTATTTGTAACATTTTATTTGCATTAACATACCAAGTTCTAGTTGCAAATGGTCCTGCTGCTGTTTCTTTTTGATACCCTGCTATTTGTGTATAATCTTTCTCTATATTACCATCTGCATCTAAATGTTTTCCATTACCAATAAATCCCAAAGCTTTAGCTTCACTCTCATTTAATCCAAAACTACCTGTAAGTAAATCCCTATGCAAGTCTAAACTGAAATTAACTGATTTTAAACTTGTACCAGCGTATGCTGATAATGGAGCAGACCTACCTAATACTTTTTGGGTAGCCCATTCAGCAGAAATGCTTTCAGTTACTTGCTCTGGATATAATGGTAATTCTAATAAATATTGATTATCACCAGAAACATTAAAATTACCATTATTTCCAAACTTAACCAACATATAACATTCCCAAGCTTTAAATCCTGTTAAACCATTATAACCAGCAGGAGCTGAATATTTATTCTTAGCTAAATTTGATTTAATTGTACTATAATAATTATGTACATTAGTTTTATTAAATTTTTGCATATATTACTTACTCACCTCCGAAATATCCCCCATATCATTAACTCCAAATTCTAAAAATTTTTCTGTTTGAACATCTAGCCAACCTAATTGAAATGGTATTTTATATTTTTTTAAATCTGTTGTAATAGTTCTACCACGTTCATCTTCATATGTAACTGACCCATTTTGTATTACTTGGTCTAATAAATAATAATCAAAATCATCAACATACATATTGCCATCTATATCTGCTCTAGTTCTTAGTGTAGCAGAATATACAGCACTTAATTCAGCATCAATCAACATTAAATCGTGTGCAGTTATTTTACCATCCCCATCTCTATCTAATGCTTCAATTTCTTCGGGTGTTAATGGATTTTCTATTGGGTCTTCTATATATTTATATACCTTTGTATAATCAGCACTATCTGTAATATAATTTTGCATTAAAACTAAATCTGCATTAGTTAATTTATTATCATTATTTAAATCACCTTTATCACACAACACCTGTTGTAATTGATATTTTTTTAATAATTCACGCATCTTTTTAGTATATACTCCAGTTTGGAAGGTTACTATATCATCACTATATTCGGGGAATGCTTCTTTAAGTAGCTTTTGAAGATATGTTATATTTTCTGTATTACTATATTTATGAATTGCCATACCAAATAAATAATTGAAAAATTTATCGTGTATAGCCCATCCATCTGTAACAAATTCATTAAATGGTATATTTACTGTTTTATCATAATGCCCATCAATAATTAACAAATTACCTACATTTTTAGTTTTATAATTCTCTGCATTGACTTGAATAGTATAGGGTGCTACTCCTAAATCTATTATACTTCCTATATCATTTATATAATTATATAAATATACAGCATCATCTACGTTTATGTTATTTATGTTATATTCATTATCTTGCTTACAATTCATTACTAATAGTTGTTTATCTGTAGGTGTCCAGTTTGCTTTATTATAAGGTAGTTTATCTGCATTCGGTCCCGTAGCTGTATATTGAGCCAATATAATATAATCTTCATTATCAATTTTACCATCAAAATTAATATCACCTACATCTAAATATACTGTTTTATTTTCCATACCTATTTGACTCTCATAGTCTGATGGTACTTGTATACATACCCATTTTGCATCATTTGTTTTTAATTCTCTATTTTCATCTATGGTTGTTGTATATTCTATATATTCACCGAGCTTTAATTTCTACATCTACTACATTAGTTAATAATTCTCCAGCAATATCAGACCTTAATACAGATGTTGTACAACCTATAACTAATCTGGACGGTGTACTATCATCATTACAATTATGAGCTATTGTTAATTTTTGTCCGAGGTTTACATCTAAATAAACCAACTTTATATTTACCTGTTGATACAGGATGAACTGTATTATCAGTGCCGTTCCCCTTCATCATCTCTAATTGCATAATCATACATAAAATCACCGTTAAACATATTAACAAATACTTTCATATCTTCGTTAGGAAAAATATTTTTTCTTCCTTCACTTGCAATTACTAATGATATTCTATATTCCACTAAATAATTATCTAATAATGTAATATCTTCTTGATTAATAAACCCATCCATATTTAAATCGGCTTTTTTCATAATATCATCATCATATACTGTACCATTATTAGCTATATCTCCTATTATTCGTCTATCTAATTCATTTATAGCACCATCACTATTTATATCAAAATTTTCATCATACCAACTATTAGCAGATATAACTTTCCAACCCATACTTGCACAGTATTCTTTTATATCATCTAAATTATCTTGTAAAAATTCTGATATTCTACTAGATATTTCTTTACCCTTAAATACAATCTTGTCTTCTTCTAATACCATATTAAATAAAGTTTTTAATTCAGGAAATTTTAAAACAATTCCTTTTTGAACTTCAAAGATAGTTTCAGTATTAGGTAAATCTAAATAATTTACTAATGCATTTAAATCATTTTTATCAAAACTACCCAATATATTAGATGATTGTTGATATTCACTATTTAAAAATCTTTTTAAATATCTAGTATAAAAATTATTCATTCCAAATCTAATATTCATATTATCTCATTACCCCTAATTAAAATAAACTTTTTGTACTTGTTAGGTGTGTCATACTATATTGTAATTTACTTAAAGCATTTGCTTGGTCTATGGCTGATGTAGATGCCCCACCTACTGTACCTGTAGCATTTATTGCTGATACTACTTCGTCCAATTTACTTACTAAAGCTACTGTTTGATTTTGTATTGTAGTATCTAATGTTATTACTGCTTGATTATTTGCTCTATATTCTGATAACAAATTCCTTAATTCATTTGCTGTACTTGAAGTTAATACTGCTTCTCCCTCGTGTAATACTGCTGGATAATCGTCATATGGCACTTTAGCCAACCCTTGTCTGAAACCATTTATTCCTTTCAAACCAAACTTTTCAGCATTTATATCTTCAAACATTTTACCATCTAAATTCCAACCGGCTTTTTTAAGTTTTTTACCCACTGCTTCAAAAGTTGATTTATTAAGCCCTGTAGCTATAACAGCTTTACCTAAATCTTCATTTGATGCTATATTAAAATCTTTTTGACCAAATTCTTGAATACCTTTATTAAATGCATCAAGTCTATTTTGGTTAGCATACTCCATAGCTAATGTTAATATTGCTACATATTTAGAAGTATCATTTAGATTTTCAAAAATATCAGAGGTTAAGATCCATTGAATATAATTTTTTGCTTGGTCATTCTCTCCTTGAAATATTTTTGAAAAAAGCATACTTGTACCGCTTGTTACATTACCCCAACCTTTTTGAAAACCATTTCTATCATTTAAAGCACCAACTAATGCTCCTATTGTCTTATTACTAGACAATTCAGCATCTTCACCTGTAATACCTATTGAACCGAGAGTTTCATTAACTACCTTAGCTCCGTGTTCATTCGATGATTTATCAGCTTCTTTCTGTGCAATTGTTGCACCTATAGCAGCTAATGCTGTTGCACCTATTACACCTAATGCAATACCAGCTGTAGAACCCCCTGCCAATATACCAGCACCTGTACCTCCAGCACTTGAACCAGCTAATGCTCCTATACCTTTACCAATAACGCCACCAATTACTTTGGCTCCTATCCAAGCTGTAATACCTCCAACAATACCTTCAATTATAACTTTACCAATATTCCACATTTTATCTCCAATAGATGCTTTTATATCACCTATCCAAGTGGTAGCATTTTCAAACCAAGTAGACCATTTTTGTGAGGTTGTATTAAAATCATCAGCATTTTTTACTTGATTAGTATAAATTCTATCTAACTCATCTTGAGTTTTATTAGATGTTTTTTCTAATGATTTTGTAACATCTCCGTCTTTAGATGCATTAACCATCCTTAAATTTTGTGTACCCCAAGCATTTTGAATAGCTCCCATAGCCCAAGTATTTCCACCAGCAGTATTTTTAGCAAAAGTAGTTGTACTTCTTAGTCCTTGTAAATACGATGCAGGATTATCTATACCACCGTTTTGTACAGCACTTAATATTGTCATTTTATCAGAAACCGAACCACTTTGCATTCCTAATGTTGGATTCATATATAAATCAAATGCCTTATTTACATAGCTCTGAACTTCGCCCTCATCCAAATATCCCGAACTGACCATAGCTTGTGCTTGATTGGCTATATTTTGATAAACATCACTATATAATTCTTTATTTGCCTGCATTGCAACTGGTCGCATTAATTCAATAAGGTCATTTGTATGTTTACTTAAATATTGACTTTCACCAAATTGGTCTCTTGTAGATATATTAATAGCCGCTACATTTTTTGAAATTCCGTGGCATTAACATTTCTAAACTATCAAAAGCCTCTGTCGTAGTATCTAAATATGGTACAACATACTTTATAACAGTATCTTGGTAGCCTTTAGCAATAGCTTCTTCTAATCCAAATCCACCCTCATTAGTTAATTTGGCTGCAGCTTCTACAATTGCAGTATTTCCTATATTATTATATAAGTTATCTCCATTTAGTTGGTCTACAACAGCATTATTTATTTGTTTATAACCTGTATAGGATTTACCACCTATACCAAAACTTCCTCTATTCCAACTAAATCTTCCTCCAGCTGAATTGTTTGCTACTATACGATTTAAAGTATTCTCAGTCGATTCATAATTAGCTCTAACACCATCTTCAACAGCTTGTTTAAACACATCTACAGCTTTACTAAATACCTTTACAGCAGTTTTTAGTATATATGTACCATCTTTTACATCTTGAACATTTTGAGCATTAGTGCCTAAAAGAGAGTATACTGCATCTTGCTTAGTGGACTTTATAGCATTATTTTTGCGTTCACTTTCTTGTATAGTATTTAAAATATCCTGTTTTTCTCTAAGCTTACTTAATATTGTATTTTCAAGTTTAACTGCATCTCCATTACCTTTAATATATTCTTGCTGTGCTTTATTTATGCCCTGTGTTAAATCACTTACTCTCTCATAATATTCAGCATATATACTATTTCCGTGTTCAGTCAGTTCATTTAATCTAGCTTGACGTTTAGCTTGTGCTTCCTCTTCTTTAGCTAATTTTTTCATATAATTTAAACGAACATTACATTTATCTAGGGTTGCATCTAAATTTTTTGAGTTTAGTTTTAAATCAACACCCATATTTTTTAATATTGCATTATATTCAGAGGCTACTTTTTTTGCTTTATCTACATTATGACCAAGTTTTTCTACTTTATCTACAGCCTCATTTAATATTTTGACAATTTGTTGCATTGTTTTTAAATTAAAATTTCCTAATTCAGCCATAATACATCTCCATCTATATAATTTCTCATTAATATTTTACAACTACTTAAAACCATCAATTAAACTGATTATTTACATATATTAAAAATGGTTGACAAAAACCATAAAATATGGTATAATATAATTAGAGGAAAAGTATTGGATTTTAAAGGAGATAATTAAGTTAAAGAAGGAGATGATTAAAATGATTTTCAAACCAAGCTTATTTGATATAAAATATGATAAAATGGAGTCTAATGAAAGATTATTTAACTACGAAAGAGATATGATGCTATACGAACAAGCAACAGCATTAGAGCAACTGGCTAAAAATACTGCTCCAGTACAGAACAATACTACAAATATTGACCCTTGGAGTAAAATACAGCTAGATGTATTAACAAATCACAATCATTTTGAATATGGTTCACCTGAATATATCGAATTTAACTCTTTAAAAGATAAATGTATTGAAAAAATCAATGCATCTAATACACTTAACAATCTTAAATCACTTTGTGTGGCTGGAATACTTATATCTATATCATTTGGTATACCATTATCTTTTACAGAGGCACCAGCTATTTTAAAGATAATAGGCATTGCTTTATTACCAATATCTCTAATAGGAATAATTATGTTGAAAACCATACTTAAAAATTATTACAGAGATATTAAAACAGACTCAGAAAATTTAGCTAAATATACATATGAACATACAAAAAATAAAGAAGAGTAATTAAACTCTTCTTTTATTGTTTACCTACATTTTTCATAGCTTCTTTACGAGCTTCTATTTCTTCTTTTTTCATTGCTATCAATTTTTTAATTATAAAAACTCTTTCA
>Ga0247608_10002544_pt1 | contig 22567 bp, 17 predicted proteins | sample 176DNAGHGlowgp2_FD_193490 | JGI IMG/M metagenome (GOLD analysis project Ga0247608, IMG submission 193490) | Sheep rumen microbial communities from Palmerston North, Manawatu-Wanganui, New Zealand - 1766 DNA GHGlow gp2 | ecosystem: Host-associated > Mammals > Digestive system > Stomach > Rumen ...
CAGTCGTGGAAGGCGTAGTTGCCGATTCTTTCCAGGTTGTCTCCAAGCAGGATCTCCCTGAGCGCAGAACAGCCGTAGAATGCACGGTCTGCTATCCGCTGGCAGTTGTCGGGCAGTGCCACGGACAGAAGGCCGTCGCAACAGAGGAAAGCCCCGTCTCCGATGCCTTTCACCTGGTAAGTCTCTGACGAGTACGTTATCTCCGCAGGAATGGCGATAGAGCCCGAGTAAGTGATCCCCTCACTTCTCGTCACCTCCACCGTGGCAGGCTCGTCTGGCAGAATCCGATAGGCAATCCCGTCGTATGTGAAGTCTTCTGCCGTGACTGAAATGGTTATGGCAAACAGAAAGAAGGTCATGAGCAGTTGCCTGTGCCAAATTGTCAGCCTCCGGTGCAAGTGGTTTATATTTGTTTTATTTTTTAGACAGAAGAACATAAGAACATATTTGTAAAGTAGAGTGACAGCGTCTCACTCTGAAATCTTATTGCGGCTTCTGCTTCCTTTTCTTCCGCTTCTTGCTGGAGAAGAGGTCGCGGAGGCCGTTGAAGTCTTTCTTCATGATGATGCCCAGACCCTGGGTGTTGAGCGACGACTTGGTGAAGTAACGGTCGTTGGTCTGGTTGTAGACCTTCAGGGCGAGGTTGCCGTTGGGGTAGAGGAGGTATTGCAGGTCGAAGTCGCCGATGAACGACGGGGTGGCCTGCTTGGCATTGTCGCGGTAGCCGAACTGTCCGTTGAGCAGGAGGCGGTTGTTGAACATGCGTCCGTTGACGATACCCTCGTATTCGGCGTTGTGCCAGCCCTCGTTGCCGGTGGTGATATTGGCGCCGAAGTTCCAGTTGTCGTTTTTGACGAACTGGTTCAGCAGGTTGTTGATCTGCGCGGTGAGGGTGCCGGAGAGGAGGCTCTGCATGGCCAGCGAGGTGGCGCCGGTCTCGGTGTTGGTGTTGGCGGAGTTGTTGGTTCCCTGGGTGTAGAATCGGCCTATGCCGAGGAGGTATATCACCTGCTGGTTCATCTCCTGCTGTCCGTTGATGATAGATCGTATCATCTGCTGCTCGTCGGCATTGACGGTGGGCATCTCAAGGTCGAAGTCCACCTGCGGAGCTGCTGCCTGTCCGCCGATGTTCATTAGGCAGTTCACGCGGATGGTGTTTGAGGAGAACGAGTTGCCGATGTTGAGGTCGGAGAGGCTGACGCCGTTGACGGTGTGCACGGCTTGCAGGTCGAGTGCCGCCTCATAGGGGTTGCCTCCGAAGACGATGGTTCCACCACGGTTGAAGGTGAAGTTCTTGGAGAGGATGTTCTGGATGGTGACGTCGTAGGTGCCGTGGTCGACGGTGTAGGTGCCGAACATGTCGAAGGTACCTTTATTATGATAGGTGGCGCGGATGGTGCCGTCGCCGTTGAGGGTGATATAGTCGTTGGTGCTGGCATCCATCAGCAGCTTGAGGGTGGCGTCGGGTGTGGCGTTGACCAGGAAGTTGAGGTAGATGTCGGTTCTATCTTGTGGAGTGTGGAGTGTGGAGTGTGGAGTGAGATTACCTTGGAGGGGATAATCTGCCGAAAGAGTATTCTCCTTCCTCCTTCCTCGTTCCTCGTTCCTCGTTTCTCCTTCCTCGTTCCTCGTTTCTCCTTCCTCGTTCCTCGATGAATCCTCCCACACGATGAACTCCTGGCGCGAGATGGCGTCGGGGTTGGCGGCATTGTAGACGAAGAAGGAGTTCTTCAGCGGTGTTACCCGGCAGTCGATGGTCACTTCGCCGGGGCGCCCTTGGATGGTGATGTTGCCCGAGGCGTAGATGGTGCCGTAGAAGGAGGCCTCCTCGGTTTCTATGCCTGGCCTGTCGGAAGGACGGGTGAAGCTGGGGAAGTCGTAGGCCAGCAGATGGTCTGTCTCGGCTATGAGGTCGAAAGTGAGGCTCGTCAGGTGGCGGTGGTGGATGCCTCCGGAGAGGAAGGCCTCGTGGCCGTCTCTGTCGGTGACGCGCAGGCGGCGGAGCTGTATGTCGTCGGGGATGAAGGTGACGGTGTCGTGGGCGAGGGTGTAGGTGGTGTTGAGGGCCTCGACGGTGAGGCTCCCGTCGACGGTGAGCTGTCCCGTGAGGTTGATGTTGTCGAGGGTGCCTGCCAGTCGCACGTCGCCGTTGGCGTGGCCTGTCACCTGACTGAGGAAGCTCTTGGTGAAGTTGTGCATGAAGTCGATATAGGTGCTGTCGGCGCTGATGGCGAGGTCGATGGTGTTGTGGGTGGGGGAGATGTATCCGTCGACGAAGGTGTTGACGCCGGGGCCGTCCTTGGCTACGGCGCTGATGTCGATCTGCTCGTCCTGCGCGTTCCACTCCACGTCGGCATGGAGCACTCCCATGCGCCCCTCTTCGAACTTAAAGTCGTCGACGCGGAGGTTGGCACTGGCGGCGAACTTGTCGAGCAGAGCGCTAGCCTTGGCCTTGCCGGTGGCCTTGCCGCTGAACTCTACGGAGTGGAAGTTGACGAGTTCGAGGATATAGCCCACCTCTACCTCGTTCAGGTCGACGGTGAGGAAGTCGTGCCTCTCGGGCGAGGCAATGCCGTCGACGATGATGTGCTGTTTGCCCCGGCGCACCATGAAGTTGTCTACCAGCAGGCGGTCTTTGTGGTAGATGATGTCGGCGGGCTCCACGTCCCACGTGCCTTCGTGGAGGATGATGTGTGAGGGCAATATGCGCAGGTGGGCCTCGGGCATGTTCTCAAGATTCTGATAGAGTTGGATGATGCCGTTCATCTGTCCGCCGATACGCTTCTCCTGCTGGTGGTTGTCCCAGGTGAGCGAGGTGTTCATGCGGTTGTTGGCGGCGCGGATGCTGGCGTCGGCACGCATTGAAGCGCCGTTGTCGAGTAGCTTGAGGATACCTATGTCGCAATGGAGGGTGTCGCCGGGGGTGGTGATACGGATGTCACCGTCGGCATACCAGTCGCCGTTGTAGGCGAAGGAGGGTATGTCGCCGTCGAGCCAGATGTCGTGGGTACGGTCGTTGACGCGGGCGTTGAGCATCAGGGGCTCCTTGAGCGTCAGGTCGACGTTGAGGAAGCGCTTCAGCCAGTCGGTCTTGCTCATCATCAGTCTCAGGCTGAAGTTGTTGTCGGCGTCGGACTTTATGGGCAGGAGACCTGGCAGTGAGGGCAACCGATGGGCAATGAGCGAGGAGAGGCTCTGGGGGAGCGTCTCGAAGTTGAACAGGCCCTTGAGGGTGGCGTCGGCGAAGTCGCTCTTCAGGTTGACGTAGTGGATGCCGTCCTCGTAGCCTGAGGTGACGATGAGGTTGTCGAGCTGGTAGGGCTTGTGGTGGGGTGTTCCTGTGACGTTGCCCTTGCTGATGCGGAGGATGCCTTGTGCGTCGTTCAGATTGCTGGCCGTGAAGTCGGCGTGGATGTCGGCAGAGAAGACAGACTCCTCCCAGGTGTCGGTCAGCTTGAGGGCTGATGGCACGAGGTGGCTGACTGTGCCGTCGAGGAGCACTCGCTTCAGGTTCTTCTTCTCTCCAGGGAGGGCGTCGGTCCACTGTCCGGTGAGTGTCAGCCTCGCGTTGGGGTCGTCGATGGCGCAGGTGCCTGAGAGGCTGTGCTGTGCATATTCGCCGTTGATCTTGATATTCTGATAAGAGTAGCCCTTGTAGTCGAACCTACTGACGGTGCCGTCGGCGCTGACGTCGGGGTTCTGGCGGTCTTGCAGCTGGCCGTGGAGGGTGAGCTGTGCCGAGAGGCTTCCCAGCTCCTCGTGGTCGAGCAGTTGCCCGAGACTGACTTCCTCTGCCTGGAGCTCGCCACTGAAGACTTTCTTCTGATCCATGTTGAACTGTAGGTCTACGTTTCCGGCTCCTGACTGTACCGTCGCTTTCAGGGTTGTATAGCCAGAGGCGTCGCGGTCGGTGGTGCCGTTCATCGTCAGACTGCCCAGACGTGTAATCTCCGTCGGAATGCCGGGAATGGTCTTCGACAGGAAGTCGATACTTGTTTCCGACAGCTGGAAGCGGTTCGTCTGCAGATGCCAGGCGAGCTGGTTCTGCCAGTTCTCCAGCCAGCCGTTGACTTGCACGTCGATATCGTCTGCGGAAGTGGATATCCGAAGGTCTGGAATGTTGACTCTATGGTCGGTGCCGTTGAAGGAGGCCTGCAGGGAGACTGGTCTTTGGAAATTCTTGAGCGCAGTGCTGAAACTTCTTAGGTCAGAGGGTGCTATGTGCGAATCACTGATGTCTCCTGCGAAGGAAAGGGAGCCTGGTTTCAGACGGTTTCCGTCGGTAGCGTAGTCGGCAGTCAGCGTGTCGATCTGGAGCAGAGAACTGGGCATCTGTAGCTTGAAGTCTCTCAGTATGGCATGGGTGCGCCCTGCCTCGAGACGGCCGTTGAGACTTTTCAGCGACAAGCCTGAGTGCTCGTTGAAACTGAGGCGCTTCACATTGACGTTGAGTGAGTCGTCGGTCAGCGTCCTCAGATTGATGTGGGCGCTGATGTCGCTCACCCGTAGGTGGGCAGGATTGAAGAGTCCGCTGGTCTGGGGCTTGTCGTGCTGGTCGAAGCTGACGCTGGAATGACGGATGATCAGGGAGTTGACGCGCAGATAGAGGGGCTTCTGCGACGTGGCGTCGCTGGAGGCGAGGGAGTCGATGGCGAACTGGCAGTTCAGTGGGGAGTCGGCATTCTGACGGTACAGTCGGAATCGGGCTCCGAAGAGCTGTGCCGACGAGATGGCCACCTTGCCGTCGAGGAGGGGCAGGATATCCATGCTGACAGACATTCTTGCCGCACGGACCATCTCCTGGCTGTTCTGGTCGAGAATCACCAGATCGTCGATGATGAGGCGGTTTAGCATCCCCAGGTCTACACGCCCTATGCTGACGCTCGTGCCCAGCATCTCACCGACGGCTTCGGCTACCTTCGCACCCATGTAGTGCTGTGCTGACGGCAGATGGCTGATGCCGAGGAACAGCACATTCACCGTGATGACCGTCCAGAGGAGAACGCTGATAGTCCACTTAAATATCTTCACTTCACTTACAGAGATTCTTTATCAATTTGTCAGTCCGAAGTAGCAAATAAAAAACATTCCGAACATTTGTTTTGCAAAATTACGATAAAAAATCGTCTATTTGATAATTTTCTACAGTTTTTAGCTTATTATGTAGCTAATTTTGATTAATTTTGCATCGTTTAGTGCAACTATTCTTTCAAATCATTAAATAAATGGCAAATGTAATTAGTTTACGAAAAGGCTTGGACATCAACCTGAAGGGACGGGCTGAGGAGAAAAAGATCCAGCTGAAATCGAACGGCAAGTATGCTTTGGTGCCTGACGATTTCGAAGGAGTCACTCCGAAGGTCGTAGTCCACGAAGGTGACAAAGTCAAAGCCGGGGATGCGCTGTTTGTCAACAAACAGTATCCGGAAGTGAAGTTTGCCTCGCCCGTCAGCGGTACTGTCCGCGAGGTGGTGCGTGGTGAACGCCGTAAGGTGCTCTGCATCAAAGTGGAGGCCGACGCTCAGCAGGAGTCGGTGGACTTCGGCAAGAAGGATGTCGGTACCCTCAACGGTGAGCAGGTGAAGAACGCACTGCTCGAAGCAGGACTCTTCGGTTACATCAATCAATTGCCTTACGCAGTGTCTACCAATCCAGAGACGAAGCCTAAGGCAATTTTCGTGTCAGCCCTGAGGGACAAGCCGCTGGCCTGCGACTTCCAGTTTGAGGCAAAAGGCCAGGAGCAGGACTTCGTAACGGGTATTCAGGCGCTCTCAAAGATTGCCAAGACCTATGTGGGTCTGGGCATCCAGCCTGATTTCCAGACGGAGATCCGTAAGTTGGGTATTGACAAGTTTGCCGAGTTGAACATCTTTGACGGCAAGTGCCCCGCAGGCAACGTCGGTGTGCAGGTGAACCATATCGACCCTGTGAACAAGGGTGAGGTGGTGTGGACCATCGGCGACCCGACGGTGGTGCTCTTCATAGGCCGTCTGTTCAACACGGGAAAGGTGAATCTCACTCGTACCGTAGCGCTCTGCGGTAGTGAGATTATGAATCCTGCCTATGTCGACATGCTCGTGGGTGAGGAACTCTCGACACTGCTCTCCAACAGCTACGATGCCTCTAAGAGCGTGCGCATCATCAATGGTAACGTTCTGACAGGCAAGCCCACGACGAAGGATGGTTTTCTTGGTGCTCACACTTCTGAGATCACCGTGATTCCCGAGGGCAACGATGCTGACGAGATGCTGGGATGGATACTGCCGAGATTCAAGCAGTTCTCCGTGAGCAGAAGCTACTTCTCGTGGCTCTGCGGCAACAAGGAATACGCGCTGGATGCCCGTATCAAGGGTGGTGAGCGCCATATCATCATGAGCGGCGAGTACGACAAGGTGCTCCCGATGGACATCTACGGCGAATACCTCATCAAGGCCATCATCTCCGGCGATATCGATCGTCAGGAGGCTCTGGGTATCTATGAGGTTGCTCCAGAAGACTTTGCACTTGCTGAGTTCGTTGACAGTTCGAAGCTCGAATTGCAGCGCATTGTGCGTGAAGGTCTCAACATCCTCCGCAAGGAGAATGCCTGATGTGTTCAATGTTCAATTTTCAATATTTGACAGAAAATGAAAGCATTAAGAAATTATCTCAATAAGATCAAGCCGAACTTTGAGGAGGGTGGCAAGCTACATGCCTTCCGCTCGCTGTTCGACGGCTTTGAGACCTTCCTTTACGTGCCCAACGACACGGCGAAGGCTGGTGGCGTGAACATTCACGACGCCATTGACTCAAAGCGCATTATGAGTATGGTGGTGATCGCCCTGATGCCCGCCATGCTGTTCGGTATGTATAATATCGGCTATCAGAACTATCTCGCTGCAGGAACGCTGGCAACGGCAGGTTTCTTCGAGATTTTCTTCTATGGCTTCCTGGCCGTACTTCCCAAGATACTTGTGAGCTACATCGTAGGTCTGGGCATTGAGTTTGCCTGGGCACAGTGGAAGGGTGAGGAGATCCAGGAGGGCTACCTCGTATCGGGTATCATCATCCCGCTGATCATCCCCATCGGCTGTCCGCTGTGGATGCTCGCGCTGGCCTGCGCCTTCTCGGTGATCTTCTGTAAGGAGATATTCGGTGGTACGGGTATGAACATCTTCAACCCCGCCATTGCAGCTCGTATGTTCCTCTTCTTCGCCTATCCGTCGAAGATGACGGGCGACCAGGTGTGGGTGGCTCGGGACTCTATCTTCGGACTCGGCAACACGCTGCCCGACGGTTTCACCGCAGCTACTCCGCTTGGACAGATCGCTCAGGGCATTAATCCCGATGCCTCTATCTGCAATATGATCTGCGGTTTCATCCCCGGTTCCATCGGTGAGACCTCACTCATTGCCATTGCCATCGGTGCCGTTATCCTGCTGTGGATGGGTATTGCCTCTTGGCGCACCATGCTGAGCGTGTTCGTTGGTGGTGCCGTTCTGGCATTGATCTTCGAGCAGACAGGTCAGTCGATGGTTTGGTGGCATCACTTCATCCTGGGTGGCTTTGCCTTCGGTGCCGTGTTTATGGCTACCGACCCTGTTACCTCCTGCCGCACTACGACGGGCCAGTATATCTATGGCTTCCTCATTGGTGCTATGGCCATCATCATCCGTGTGATGAATGCTGGCTATCCGGAGGGTATGATGTTGGCCATCTTCTTTGGTAATATGTTTGCTCCTACGATTGACCATTTCATCGTGGAGCGTAATATCTCGAAACGCTTAAAGAGAGGAGGTACCAAATGAAACTGAATACGAATTCGAATACGTACATTATTATATATAGTGCGATTCTGGTGGTTATTGTGGCCTTCCTGCTGGCATTCGTCTATCAGGCCCTAAAGCCGATGCAGGATGCCAACGTGGCCCTCGATGTGAAAAAGCAGATTCTTTACTCGCTTAACATCCGTGACTTGGACGGCGCTGAGGCTGAGGCCAAGTATGCCGAGGTGGTGAAGGAAGAAGCAGAGAAGGACGGACAGGAGTACTACCTGTGTGAGATCGACGGTGAGGACATCCTCGTAGTCGCTCTGAAGGGCATGGGACTCTGGGGTGGAATCAGCGGTTACATCTCCATCCATGGTGATGAGACGCCCACCGTCTATGGAGCCTATTTCAATCATGAGAGTGAGACGGCCGGTTTGGGAGCAGAGATTAAGGACTCTCAGGAATGGCAGGAGAAGTTCATCGGCAAGAAAGTCTTTGTCGATGGTACTCAGGATGTTGCCATCTCTATTGTAAAGAAGGTGGAGGATCCCACGACTCAGGTAGATGTCGTGACGGGTGCTACGCTGACCTCTAATGGTGTGAACGATATGATTAAGGCAGGACTGAAGGATGCCGGAAAGAATGGCGTTGAACTCTTTGTAAAGATGATATGCACCGCTCCTGCAGATTCCACAGCCGTTGAACCTAAAGCAGAGGAGGAGTAAACTATGGCATTATTCAGTAAACAAAATAAGGAGGTTTTTACCAATCCGTTGAACCTCGACCATCCTATTCTCGGCCAGGTACTGGGTATCTGCTCGGCATTGGCTGTGACTTCGCAGTTGAAGCCTGCCATCGTGATGGGTCTCGCTGTGACGGTCATCACCGCCTTTGCGAATGTGATTATCTCTATCATCCGCAATACCATTCCTAACCGCATCCGTATCGTGGTGCAACTGGTGGTTGTGGCTGCTCTCGTGACCATCGTTTCTCAGATCCTGAAGGCTTTCGCCTACGACGTGAGCGTTCAGCTGAGCGTGTATGTAGGTCTGATCATTACCAACTGTATCCTCATGGGACGCCTTGAGGCATTCGCCATGCAGAATAAGCCCTGGCCATCATTCCTCGACGGTGTCGGTAATGGCCTTGGCTATGCCATGATTCTCGTCATCGTGGGTGCTGTGCGTGAGTTGCTGGGCCGTGGTTCACTGCTGGGATTCCAGGTTATCCCTGACGCCTGCTATGACTTCGGATATATGAACAACGGTATGATGACGATGCCAGCAATGGCACTCATACTCGTTGGCTGTGTGATTTGGGTACATCGTGCATATTTTTATAAGGAGAAGTAAATTATGGAACACGCAATATCATTACTGTTCAGGTCGATTTTTGTCGACAATATGATCTTCGCCTTCTTCCTCGGCATGTGCTCTTATCTGGCTGTGTCGAAGACTGTGAAGACTTCATTAGGATTGGGATGTGCCGTGACCTTCGTGCTCACTGTCACCGTTCCCGTCAACTATCTTTTGCAGACCAAGGTGCTGGGCCCCGACTGTCTCGTTGAAGACGTCGACCTGAGTTACCTGTCGTTTATCCTCTTTATCGCTGTGATTGCCGGAATGGTACAACTGGTGGAGATGACGGTCGAGAAATACTCGCCTTCGCTCTATGCGGCTTTGGGTATCTTCCTACCGCTGATCGCCGTGAACTGCGCCATCATGGGTGCCTCTCTGTTCATGCAACAGCGCATCCTCATGGAGCCCACCAACTCGCAGGCCATCACTTCTATCTGGGACGCAATGGTCTACGGCTTCGGCTCCGGTATTGGTTGGACACTCGCCATTGTGGCTATGGGTGCCATCCGCGAGAAGATGCAGTATTCGGATGTGCCCAAGCCCTTACAGGGCCTCGGCATTGTGTTTATCACCGTCGGCCTCATGGCTATGGCGATGATGTGTTTCTCTGGCTTAAATATTTGATAAGGTATGGCACAGTTTATAGCATATAGTATCGGAGTATTCCTCATCGTCATACTCCTGCTCGTAATTATCCTGCTTGTGGCAAAGAAGTATCTGTCGCCCTCAGGAAACGTGAATATTGTAATCAACGGCGACCGTACCATCTCCGTAGCCCAAGGTAACTCACTGATGTCTACGCTCAATGAGAACGGTGTGTTCCTGCCTTCCGCCTGTGGTGGTAAGGCCTCCTGCGGACAGTGTAAAGTGCAGGTGCTTGAGGGTGGGGGCGAGATCCTCGACTCTGAGAAGCCTCACTTCTCTCGTAAGGAAATCAAGGCTGGCTGGCGTCTGGGCTGTCAGTGTAAGGTGAAGGGCGACCTGAAGATCCATGTAGACGAGAGTATTCTCGGCGTCAAGGAGTATGAGTGCACCGTCATCTCGAACAAGAACGTGGCTACCTTTATCAAGGAGTTCAAGGTACAGCTACCCGCAGGTGCCCACATGGACTTCCTGCCTGGTTCGTACGCTCAGATTAAGATCCCTGCTTTCGACTGTATCGACTATGACAAGGACTTCGACAAGAGCCTTATCGGTGATGAGTATCTGCCGTCGTGGGAGAAGTTCGGACTATTCCCGTTGAAGTGTAAAAACCCCGAGCCCACCATCCGTGCCTACTCAATGGCAAACTATCCCGCTGAGGGTGACGTGTTCATGCTCACCGTGCGTATCGCCACACCTCCGTTCAAACCCGACAAGAGCGGTTTTATGGAGGTCAACCCAGGTATCGCTTCATCATATATATTCTCGCTGAAGCCCGGCGACAAGGTTATCATGAGCGGTCCTTACGGAGACTTCCATCCGCACTTTGACTCCAAGAAGGAGATGATCTGGGTTGGTGGTGGTGCCGGTATGGCTCCGCTCCGCGCACAGATCATGCACATGACCAAGACGCTCCACACCACCGATCGTGAGATGCACTACTTCTACGGTGCCCGAGCCCTGAACGAGGTATTCTATCTTGACGATTTCCTCGGCTTGGAGAAGGAGTTCAAGAACTTCCACTTCCATCTGGCTCTCGACCGTCCCGATCCCGCAGCCGATGCCGCTGGCGTGAAATACACTCCGGGCTTCGTCCATCAGGTGATGCTCAACACTTATCTGAAGGATCACGAGGCTCCCGAGGATGTGGAATACTATATGTGCGGTCCTGGTCCTATGTCGGCAGCCGTTGTCTCGATGCTCGACAGTCTTGGCGTCGATCCCGAGTCAATTATGTACGATAACTTCGGAGGCTAATGCCGCGCTGAATGAATATAAGAGGGTGTGTCAAAATTTTGACACACCCTCTTAGTCTATCAAAACACCTAGTTTAGTCTAGGTATACATATTTTTACTTGCCAAGAGCGGCCAGTTTCTTCTTGATTTTGTCGACGTAGGCGTCGATGGTGGCTACAGCCACGATGTTCACCACGTCGCGCACGGTTGCACCGAAGTCGATGAAGTGAATGGGCTTGTTCAATCCCATCTGTATCGGGCCGATGATCTCGGCGTCGCTTCCAAGCATCTGTAACATCTTGTACGACGAGCGTGCCGATGTGAGGTTGGGGAATATGAGCGTGTTCACCTTCTTGCCCTTTAGGCGGGTGAATGGGTACTGTTCGTCGCGCAAATCATTGTCGAGGGCACAGTCGAGTTGCATCTCTCCATCAATAGGTAGGTCGGGGTAGAGCTCCTGCATCTGCTCTACGGCACGTTTCACCTTCAGGGCACCGTGACTGGTCGATGAGCCGAAATTGGAGTGGCTCATGAGGCTGATGACGGGCTTCTCGTTGAAGAATCTTACGGCTGTGGCTGCGAGTTTGGCAATGTCGACGAGCGTGTCGGTGTCGGGGTTCTCGTTCACCAGCGTGTCGGCGATATAGTATGTGCCTTTGGGCGAGTTGATGATGTGCATGGCCCCGAAATGCTGGTACTCGGGGCGTATGCCGATGACCTCGTTTACAACCTTAATGGTGTTCGAGTACTTCGTGTATAGGCCTGTGATGAAGGCGTCGGCCTCGCCTGTCTCCACCATCATCATGCCGAAGTAGTTGCGCTCGAACATCTTGTCGTTGGCCTCCTGGAAGGTATATCCTTCACGCTGGCGTTTCTCAGTGAGGATGCGGGCGTAGCGTTCGCGACGCTCCTGCTCTGAGGGATGGCGCAGGTTGACGATCTCGATGCCCTCGATATTCAGGTCGAGTTTCTTGGCGAGCTTCTGGATCACCTCGTCGTTGCCCAGCAAAACGGGGTGGCAGATGCCTTCTGCCTTGGCCTGGGCGGCAGCCTTGAGCATTGTGGGGTGTACGGCCTCGGCGAAGACTACACGTTGTGGATGAGCGGCGGCGGTGGCGTAGAGTTTCTGCGTGAGCTTAGTTTCCTGGCCTAGTAGCACGCTGAGAGAGTCCTTGTAGGCCTCCCAGTCATCGATGGTCTTGCGGGCTACGCCACTTTCGATAGCGGCCTTGGCGACGGCAGAGGATACCTCGGTAATAAGGCGTGGGTCAACGGGCTTGGGGATGAAATAGTTGCGCCCGAAGGTGAGGTTGTTCACTTTGTAGATGTCGTTCACCACGTCAGGCACAGGCTTTTTGGCGAGGTTGGCGATGGCATGGACGGCGGCCAGCTTCATCTCCTCGTTGATGGCTGTTGCATGCACGTCAAGGGCACCGCGGAAGATATAGGGGAATCCAATGACATTGTTGATCTGGTTGGGATAGTCGGTGCGGCCTGTAGACATGAGAACGTCGGGACGGGCGTCCATTGCGTCCTCATAAGATATCTCGGGTACTGGATTGGCGAGGGCGAAGATAACGGGATTCTCGGCCATTGTCTTTACCATCTCCTTTGAGAGCACGTTGCCTTTAGAGAGTCCCACGAACACATCGGCACCCTTCACGGCCTCTTCCAGCGTGTGGATGTCAGTACGGCTGGTGGCGAAGAACTTCTTCTGATCGTTCAGGTCGGTGCGGTTAGTAGAGATGACGCCTTTCGAGTCGAGCATCACGATGTTCTCTTTTTGTGCTCCTATGGCCATGTAGAGCTTCGTGCAACTGATGGCTGCAGCACCGGCGCCGTTGACCACGATTTTTACCTTCGATATGTCCTTACCTATCACCTCCATGGCATTCTTCAGTCCGGCAGCAGAAATGATGGCTGTGCCATGCTGGTCGTCGTGCATCACGGGGATGTCGAGGGTTTTCTTCAGGCGTTCCTCGATATAGAAGCATTCGGGTGCCTTGATATCCTCAAGGTTGATGCCGCCGAAGGTAGGTGCTATGCGCTCCACGGCCTCGCAGAATTTTTCAGGATCTTTCTCGGCCACTTCGATGTCGAACACATCGATGCCACCGTAGATCTTGAACAGCAGACCCTTACCCTCCATGACGGGTTTACCGCTCATGGCACCGATGTCCCCAAGGCCGAGCACTGCGGTACCGTTGGAGATGACGGCTACGAGGTTGCCTTTGTCGGTGTATTTATATGCTGCGTTGGGATCCTCCTGGATTTCCAGACAGGGAAAAGCCACGCCTGGAGAGTAGGCCAGAGAGAGGTCGGTTTGTGTACGGTAAGCCTTCGTTGGCTTCACTTCGATTTTTCCTGGGCGACCGCTCTCATGATATGCCAGAGCGGCCTCTTTTGTAATCTTGACCATTGTATATGTGTATTATTATTGATGCTGTATCCGTAATCGGCCACAAAAGTACAAAAAAAACCACATATTATTTCGTTTTTACCTAGTTTTTTCACTTTTGGCTTTTTGTTTTTCACTTATTTTTGTACCTTTGCAACGGAAAATTGTATGAATATGCAAGAAGCTAAGACGATAACAGCTTATAAGCAAGGGTTACGTACGAAGATTCTGATGACGGCAATGGCGGGTTTTTATCGATGTGGCATCAGGTCGCTGAAGATGGACGATGTGGCTGCCGAGCTTGGCATCTCTAAGCGAACACTTTACGAAATCTTCGACAAGAAAGAAGACCTCCTCTTTGAGGCTATGAAGCTCTATTACAATGAGCGTTCGAAGAAGCTGCAGGTAAAGGTTCAAGATTGTCGGAACGTGATGGAAATCATCCTTGCTATCTACCGCATCAAGGTGGAGGAGTTCCAGCAGTTGAATCCTAATTTCTATGCTGATCTGGAGAAGTATCCTCAAGTGCTGAGATTCCTAGATGATGAGAACCGGAAAAACCGTGTGAAGTTCCTTCGCTTCATGGAGCGTGGCGTTCAGGAGGGCTTCTTCCGTAGTGATATTAACTACGAACTCTCTGCTCATCTCTTCAATGCCCAGGGCATCTATATCATGCAGCACAAACTTTATCTGCAGTATTCGATGGAAGATATATTCAAGAATCTCATCTTCGTCACCCTGCGAGGTATATGTACAGAGCAGGGACTGAATAAACTCAATACCATACTAAAACAATAATCCCCGCCAAACCAGCGGGGATTATTGTTATGGGAGTTCTTTGTTACTGATGCTGTTCGCGAAGCAGGTCGTTGACGGTTTTTACAGGGTTAAAGGTGCCAAGGGGCACTTCAACGAAGACTGTCGACCAATTGCTCATGGCACCATTCCAGAGGCCTGGTAACTCTAAGGCTTTCAGCTCCTTGCCGGCTTTCGATTTGGAAGAGATGAAACCTGTGGTCTTGTCTACGAACTCAGGCAGGTTGAAAGGCTGACCCTTGTAGTCCTTCACGGCGCATACAAGATCGACAGGGTTGAAGTGTGTGCCCTGGGTGAACATCTTCATGTATGCATCGTTGTTGGTGTCGATCTGAGAACTCTCAAGAATCTGGAGCGATACGGTGCCATCCTGATTATAGGTGAGGAACGGACCGCCTCCAGGCTCGCCCACATTCTTCACGACACCACAGACTCGCATCGGGCGATTCAACTTCTTGCGCAGGTAGTTGGCATCGGCCTTCTGCCCCTTTGCGTCGGTACACAGGCATTCGCTGACGAATTTTGCAATCTCCTCCAACTGGGCATCGGTAGCACCAGCATCGAGAAGTTTCAGATACTCGAAGGCCTGCTTCTGCAACGTGACAAGCACGCCGGCGATGACCTGCTTCCACTCTACGGTCTCGGGCTTCAAACGGTCAGGCACGACGTTGTCGATGTTCTTGATGAAGATGACGTCGGCGTCAATCTCGTTGAGGTTCTCGATGAGTGCTCCATGACCACCCGGACGGAACAGTAGCGAGCCGTCATCGTTGCGGAACGGGGTGTTGTCGGGGTTGGCGGCGACGGTATCCGTGCTGGGCTTCTGTTCAGAGAAAGTGATATCGTACTTGATACCGTATTTCTTAGCAAACAAGTCGGCTTTCTCAGCCACTTTAGCCTTGAAGAGTTCCATGTGCTCGTGAGAGACGGTGAAGTGCACGTGTGCCTCGCCGTTTGAAGCTGCATAGAGGGCGCCTTCGACAAGATGTTCTTCCATCGGGGTACGAGCACCCTCAGGATACTTGTGGAACAAGAGCAGCCCCTTTGGCAACTGACCGTAGTTCAGTCCTTCGGCCTTCAGCATGTTAGCAGCTACAGCCTTGTAATTACCTTCGGCTATGAGGGCCTTGATGTCCTTGCCTTCGTTCTTTTGACAAACGGCATCAAGTGCCTCGTAAAAGGCAAACTTCTCAATGGAGTCAAAGTACTTCTTCTCGAAATCGGTTGTTGGCACATCGTAGTCAGCGTCGACGAAGGCGAACATGTTCTTGAACATACGGCTAGCTGCACCCGAGGCGGGCACGAACTTCACAATCTTGTTGCCGGCGGCTTTGTAATTGTTCCAAGTGTCCTCAAACTGCTTGCGTTCATCAGCATTGGGGGCGATGATGCCGTGACCAATACCTGCGGCGGCTTCCAGTTTCAGGAAGGGAAATCCCGTCTTGAACTCATTCAATTGATTCTCAATCTGCTCAGGGGTGATACCCTTCTGGGCGATTTGTTTTAAGTCTTTTTCTGATAACATAATTGGGTTATTTAGTTAATATTATGCTGCAAAGATACAAAATATTTAAGATTAAAGAGTTAAGAGTTAAGAAAATTTGCCGTAGTATTACATTTTTTCTTAATTCTTAACTCTTAATTCTTAACTTTTCACTATCTTTGTCGCGAAAAAAGTGAATTATGGCTTCGCAGTTCTCTTTCAATCATGCGCAAAAGAAAGAAATGGCTGTCCAGACGGCAGCCATCCTGACCGACGAGATAGGGTTGGGCGGAGATGCTGTGACAGCTTGTCAACTGATACCCGACGTTGATGATGGACTTGTCACGATAGAGGATGCTAAGTCACAGTACGGCGAATCGGTGGCTCGTATCCTTGAAGGACTGGGTCGCATTCGGCAACTTTATGAAAAGAACCCTGCCGTGGAGAGTGAGAACTTCCGCAATCTGTTGCTCTCGTTTGCTGAAGACATGCGGGTGGTGCTTATTATGATTGCCGATCGTGTGAACCTGATGCGCCAAATGAAGGCATTCCTTGAGGAGGCCAACGACGAGAGTCGTGCTGACCGTGAGGCATTCGTTCTGGAGGTGTCGCAGGAGGCTGCTTATCTCTATGCCCCTTTGGCTCATAAGCTTGGACTCTACAACCTGAAGCGTGAACTTGAAGACCTCTCGCTGAAGTACATGGAGCATGATGCCTATTATATGATACGCGAGAAGCTGAACCAGACGAAGGCTTCGCGTGATGCCTATATCGATGCCTTCATCCGTCCCGTGGAAGAGAAGGTGAAGGCGGCGGGCATCAACTGCCATATCAAGGGACGCACGAAATCGATACACTCTATCTGGGAAAAGATGAAGAAGCAGAAGTGCGGCTTCGAGGGCATTTACGACCTTTTTGCCATTCGTATCATCATCGACTGCCCGCCAGATAAAGAGAAGATGCAATGTTGGCAGGCTTATTCTATTGTGACAGACATGTACCAGCCCAATCCCAAGCGTCTGCGTGACTGGCTCAGCGTACCCAAGTCGAATGGCTATGAGAGTCTGCATATCACCGTCCTTGGACCGCAGCAGAAGTGGGTGGAGGTTCAGATCCGTACCGAGCGTATGGACGAGATTGCCGAGAAGGGTGTGGCTGCCCATTGGCGCTATAAGGGCGTGAAGGGTGAAGCCGGACTTGACGAGTGGCTGGCCGGTGTACGATCAATGCTGGAACATGCTGATGGCAGGGAGGCGATGGACCAGTTTAAGATGGATCTATACGAAGACGAGGTGTTCGTATTTACGCCTAAAGGGGATCTTTACAAGTTCCCTGTGGGTGCTACCGTGCTCGACTTCGCCTATCATATTCACTCTAAGATAGGCAACCAATGTACTGGTGGACGCATCAATGGTCGCGTGGTCAGTATCCGCCAGTTGCTGAAAAGCGGTGATCAGGTGGAGATTCTCACATCCTCTATACAGAAGCCTCGTCAGGAATGGTTGAACATTGTGAAGACCTCTCGAGCCAAGTCGAAGATACGCCTGGCTTTGAAGGAGACACAGGTGAAGGACGGCCTCTTTGCCAAGGAGATGCTGGAACGGAAATTCAAGAACCGCAAGATTGATCCTGAGGACTCTGTCATGTTCCATGTTATCCGTAAGATGGGATTCAAAGAGGTGAGTGACTTCTACAAGCAGATTGCCGACGGCCTTCTCGATGCGAATGCCATTGTAGATAAATATATAGAGGTACGCGAAGGTGAGAAGACAGTGACAGGCGATAATGTGGCGCGCTCTGCTTCGGAGTTCGAACTCGATGAGTCGAAGATGGCCGGTCTGAATACCCCTGTAAGTGACGATGTACTTGTGATAGACCAGAACCTGAAGGGGCTTGATTACCAACTGGCTCGTTGCTGTTCTCCCATCTATGGCGACCCAATCTTCGGATTTGTCACTATCAGCGGCGGCATCAAGATCCACCGCATGGACTGTCCCAACGCTCCAGAACTGCGCCGTCGCTACGGCTACCGAGTGGTAAAGGCCCGCTGGAGCGGCAAAGGCTCATCACAATACTCCATCACATTGCGTGTGGTGGGCAATGACGACATTGGCATCGTGAACAATTTGACAAGCATTATCTCAAAGGATGAGAAACTCATATTGCGCAGCATCAATATTGATTCGCACGATGGCCTGTTCAGCGGCAATCTTGTGGTGATGCTTGAAGATACCTCACGATTGGAGGGTCTGCTGAAGAAGCTCCGTACTGTAAGGGGTGTGAAGCATGTGGAAAGAATTTGACGATAATTGAATTAACAGAAACCAGACTATATGAGGCGACTGACCGTTTTGACAATGTCTTTGGCATTAATAGTGTTTTCGGGCTGTAAGCAGACAGCCGATGACCGTTATCAGCGTTATTTGGAAGAGGTAAACGACACTAGCCGTATGGAGTTCATCACACCAGAGGAAGACAAAGTTCCCCTTCCTGATGATAATGATATAGAACCGTTTTCCAAAGACGAGGGAATCTACACAATCCCCGCCATTCCTCAAGAACGAAGCGTGAACATGGGGGTCGACGCTTACGAAGTGGAGAGGGTGATGATGGGGAAGGAATAGTTTGTGACTATTCACGGTAGAACCACTTGAGGAGTCTGTTCACCCATCTGATAGAGAATCGGAACCACCTGAAAGTGCTTTGCTCTTTTCCGCCGAAACGGAGGATGAAGTCGCGGAAAGGATTCTTTGAGAACGGCAAGCCCACATCCATGAAACACATGTGTTGGAATCCCCGCTGATAGCAGTCCTGCATCGTGTCCCAAATGGTCATTACATCGGGGTGTACCGTCATATACGATTTTCTTCTGAAGGCAGAGTACCAGAGATAGGCATTCTCCTCGCTGTAAACGACGGCAGCACAGCCAATGACGCGTTGGTGGTATTTAGTGACAAACAGTCTGCCGTCGTCACCTTCCATAATCTTTCTAAAGAACAGATCGTCAGGGATATAGCGCTTGGGCTTCAGCAGATTGTGCTTCCGCAGCAACTTTGAGAAGGCCTTGAAGTCTTCTTCGCTGGTCACCTCGTTGGTCGTCACACCCTTTGTACGAGCATTGTCGATACGCTTCTGGAGCTTCTCCGTGATGCGTTCCTCAGGAGCATGACTATGCAATGAGTTGTGAATGCTCATCCAGTTGACAGGGAAGTATTGCTGTTGCTTGAGTTGGCGATAACCCGTCATTTTCTGTCGCAGGTTACTCACCTCAATATAAAACGTGCGATTATTCAGCAATCGTGTCAGGGACTCAAGCATCATGCCGAAGAGTTGGTCGCGTGGATAGTCTTCGTCATGGTAATATACACCTTCTCCCAGCACACGACAATGGATTAACAAGAAGGGAGGGAAGAGAAATGTGCGATAGCGCACTATGCCGAGCATATGGCTTACCAACCGCCCTTCTCCGTCGGTAACAACCACCATATACGGCTTCTGGCGAGATGCCTGACGGCTTATCTCAAAGAGCCTGCTGCTGTGGAAGAAGTTCGAGTCGTCCAGCGCGGGCAGGTCTTTGGTATTACGATAGATGGTTGTTGTAAGCTCGTTCATACTGCAAAATTAGCAAAAAAGCATTATAGAAGCCACGGATTAACTAAGATTAATATTTATTTCGTGATTTTCGGGGGCTTCTGTGGGCGAAAATGTTTAACTTTGCAGCGAAAATCAGTATACACCTTATAGTTATATAGTAATAAGAATGACAACATTCAAAGATCTGGCGCAGCAGCGCCGAAGCCATCGTAAGTTCTCCGACAAGGAGATTGATGGAGAAGACCTGAAGCTCATCTTGAGGGCTGCTCTCATGTCACCCACGTCTAAGAGCCAGCGTGCGTGGCAGTTTGTGGTTGTTGACGACAAGCTCGACCTTGAGAAGCTCTCCGATGCCAAGAACCTCGGCTCTCAGTTCCTTAAGGATGCCCCTGTAGCCATTGTCGTGCTGGGTGATCCCATGCAGAATGACTGTTGGGTGGAGGACGGCTCCATTGCCGCCATATCCATGCAGTATCAGGCAGAAGAACTGGGATTGGGTTCCTGTTGGATACAAATGCGTGGTCGCGGTCTCGACGATGGTACTCCTGCCGACACCGTCATCCGAGGCGTCCTTGACATCCCAGACAATCTGAACTGCTTGTGCATCATCGCCGTAGGCCATTGGACCGATGAGCGCAAACCTCAGAGCGAAGATAAACTGAAGTGGGAAAATGTGCACTTGAACAAGTTTTAGCTCATAGTTTATAGTTATGATTAACTACGATTTGGGGAGAATCAAGGCAATCATTTTTGATATCGACGGGGTGCTGAGTGCCGAGACCATCCCGATGGATGGTGAGGGCGTGCCCATGCGTACGGTAAACATCAAGGACGGCTATGCCATCCAGTTGGCTATGAAACTTGGTCTCCGCGTTGCCATCATGACAGGCGCAAAAGTCGATAGTGTACGCCACCGTTACGAGGGGCTTGGCGTGGAGGATATCTATATCGGTTGCTCGGTGAAGATACAAACTTATGACCAGTTCCTGGCTAAGTACAGCCTCACCGACGATGAGGTGATGTACATGGGCGACGACATACCCGACTTGGAGATCATGCGCCGTGTAGGTTGTTCCGTTTGTCCGAAGGATGCTTGTCCGGAGATCAAGGAAGCGTCTATCTACGTCAGCGACCGAAAAGGTGGCTACGGTTGTGGCCGTGATGTCATTGAGCAGGTGCTCCGAGCTCAAGGCAAGTGGGTGATGAATGCCAAAGCCTTCGGATGGTGAATTTCTATAAATGTTTTTAATTCTATAATCTTGACCAATAAGAAGATAATACTTGCGAGTAATTCGCCGCGTAGGAAGGAACTGTTAGCCGGTCTGGGACTGCCTTTCGAGGTGCATGTCATGAAAGATATTGACGAGAGTTATCCATCCGACCTGCCCGTTGCTGACGTGGCTTTGTATATCGCCGGCAAGAAAGCTAATGCCTATCGTGCCACCCTCTCCTCCGACGAACTCATGATTACGGCCGATACCGTGGTTATCGTGGGTGATGAGATCCTTGGCAAACCTGTCGACGAGGCTGATGCTGAAAGAATGCTCCGTCTCATCAGCGGCCGCACCCATCAGGTCACCACAGGCGTCTGTATGCTCACCACCACCTCCCAGCGGCGTTTTGCCGTCACTACCGACGTCACCTTTAAGGAACTCTCCGACGACGAGATCCACTATTATATCACCCACTACAAACCCTACGACAAGGCTGGTGCCTATGGCATCCAGGAGTGGATAGGCTATGTGGGTGTCACTTGTCTGCACGGCAGCTACTACAACGTCATGGGGCTCCCCGTTCAGCGCATCTACGAAGCCCTTAGGGAATTATGATCATTATGGTACATTCATTTAGAACTAGACTCTTTATACTTTTCACTTGCCTCCTTACACTCACCACCGCCTCAGCCCAGAAGCGGCAGATAGCTGAGGCAGAGGGCTACCTGCGTAGTGGCAAGAACTACGACAAGGCCGAGCTGTTGATGACGAAGTTGCTCAAGGACTCTGCCAACCAGCAGAATCCCCGCATTTACAGTCTTTGGCTGCAGGCCGTTGAGAAGCAGTACGACGTGCTCAACGAGAAGATGTACAAACACCAGGCCATCGACACCACCAATCTCTTCAAGCTGACGCGCCGGATCTTCACCGTAGCCGAGCGTCTTGACTCCATAGACATGCAGCCCGACAAGAAGGGGAGGGTGAGTCTCAACTACCGCAAGGACAATTCCCAGCGGCTCATCGATTACCGGCCAAACCTCTTCTTCGGAGGCGCCAGCCATCTGCGCAAGGGTAACTTCCAGACAGCCTACGAGTTCTTTGAAACCTATATCGACTGTGCCAGGCAGCCGCTCTTCTCCGATCATGACCTGCTCAATAGCGATACGCGCATGGGTGAGGCTGCCTACTGGGCCACCTACTGCGGCTATCGTCTCAACGACCCCGTGCTCACCCTGCGTCATCATGAGCTTGCCAGGCGCGACACATCGAAACTGGAATTCACACTACAATATGCTGCCGAGGCCTGGAACCGTCTCGGCGACGAGGCCCGCTACAACGAACTGCTGTGGGAGGGCTTTGCATTCTTCCCTAAATCTACTTACTTCTTTCCCAGGCTGATGGACGGATATACCCGCAAGGGTAACTATGAGCAGGCGCTCTCCGTCGTCGATGAGGCCCTTAAGGCAGACTCGCTCAGCGAACTCTTCCTCTATGCCAAGTCCACAATGCTGCTCAATCTCGGTCGCTATGCCGAGAGCCTCGACTATAGCAAGCGATTGATGGCCGTCAACGACCAGATGGCCGACGCTTACTACAATGCCGGTACTGCCTGTCTGAACATTATCCTGAACATGGATACCCGCCGCCATAAGAAGCAGATTAAGAAGATGTACCAGAAGGCCCAGCCTTATATGGAAACCTATCGTCGTCTGGCTCCTGATGCCAAGGACAAATGGGGCCCAGCCCTCTATCGCATCTACTTCAATCTGAACCTAGGAAAGCAGTTTGATGAAATCGACAGGCTGCTGAGGTGATGCTCAGGCTCGAAAAGGGGCTATTCTTGTTAATAATTTATAAAAGTCATCATCTGTAAACCGTAAACTGTAAACGGTAAACAAAAAAAACGTATCTTTGTAGGATAGAAAATGTTATTAACGTCTAAAACAAAGAATATTAGTAATTATGGCAGACAATGCACAACTGATTGCCCAGTGTGAGGCAAGAGCGAAGGAGTGGCTCAGCCCGGCCTTCGACGAAGAGACAAGAAAAGAAGTACAGGCCATGCTCGACGCAGAGGA
>Ga0247608_10002545_pt1 | contig 22563 bp, 19 predicted proteins | sample 176DNAGHGlowgp2_FD_193490 | JGI IMG/M metagenome (GOLD analysis project Ga0247608, IMG submission 193490) | Sheep rumen microbial communities from Palmerston North, Manawatu-Wanganui, New Zealand - 1766 DNA GHGlow gp2 | ecosystem: Host-associated > Mammals > Digestive system > Stomach > Rumen ...
AATTTGAAGGCGCAAAAGTACTAAAAATTGGATTATCTCCGTAACCCTAATTTATCCCCACCTTGAACCTTTGAACCTAATACCTCACCTCTAACTTCTGATCCCCATAATGGAACACAAACGTTCCAGGATGTCGTTCAAAGTGTTGATAAACGTCAACGTAGGTGTAGAAGAATTCTTCATCCAAATGAAAAGAAACTGTTCGGGTTTCTCCTTTGGGAATGAAAACCCGCTGGAATCCGACTAGCGTTTTCACAGGACTGCGCATGTCTCCAGTGTTGGTCAGGTAGAGTTGCGCCACCTCTTCGCCGTCAAAATTGCCAGTGTTCTTAATTGAGTAGGTAAAGGTTAAATCTTCTGGGTTATATTGGCCGTTATCATACTCGAAAGAGGTGTAACTTAAGCCATAACCGAAAGGATAGAGGGGTTTTTCCGTCATAAAACGGTAGGTGCGGTTTTCCATTTCGTAGCTGTCAAAGGGTGGAAGTTCGTTTTTGGAACTGTAAAATGTTACAGGCAGTTTTCCGCTGGGGTTAACCTTTCCAAAAAGCACATCGGTCACGGCTGTTCCTGCTGCCTGACCGCCGTACCAGTCAGCCAGTACCGCATCAAGGTTTTGGTCTTCCCAATCCAGCGCTACCGCACTACCTGAGCAAAGAACAAACACTATAGGTTTACCCATCTTCTTGATTTTCATCAACATACCTTCTTGAATGCGGGGCAGTTCAATGGAAGTCCGGTCGCCGCCATGGAAACCGTCCAACTCCACTTTCAACTCCTCTCCTTCAAGTTCAGGAGAGAGGCCGCCCACGAAAATCACCAAGTCGCACTTGGCAATCTGATTGTCGAAATTGTGCGGAAGTATGTATTTGCCATCGACGTGATGGCAGGCTGTGTCAAAATAAACCTTAGGCCGTTGTTCTTTTGGCAACGTATTGATATAGTTAACGATACCTTCATAGATGGTTACAGCATGGCGCGGGGTGCCGTTATAATTGCCGCACAGCATCACGGAATCCGCCGCATTCGGTCCCACCACCGCAATTCTCTTGTGTTTACTGGCGTCCAAGGGGAGAATGTTGTTTTTGTTTTGCAACAGCACGATGCTTTTTTGCGCCATTTCAAGTGCTTTTCTTTCAAAAGAAGTCGTGTCGGGAATCTGTTGGAAAGGCTGTTCAGGGTCAAACATACCCAAAGACAACCTTGCCTTAAGGATTTTTAACACATGTGCGTCAATAATGTCTGTGGAAATTAATTTCTGTTCCACAGCCTCTTTCAGCGCATTGAGACCGCTGCCACATTCCAAGTCGATGACGGAGCCGAACGCATCGGCGGCGGCATCGGCGGCAGTCGCATGCGTTTCATGACGAGGAATCACCGTGTCACGTTCCCAACAGTCGTTCAATGCCCAGCAATCGGTGACGAAGAGATTGTCATAATCCCACTGGTTGCGGAGAATCTGCACCAGCAGATTGTCATTTGTGCAGCAAGGTTCTCCGTTTAGCCGGTTGTAGCCGCACATCACCATACCCACATCCGTGTTCTGCACAATGTTCTTGAAAGCAGGCAGATAGGTGGTCCATAAGGCACGTCCGCTAACTATTGCGTCAAAAGAATGACGGTCGGCTTCGGGACCGCTGTGCACGGCGAAATGCTTGATGCAGGCGAGAGCTTTATAGCGGCCATTGACTTGCTGTTGCAACCCTTTCACGCAGGCGGTGCCCATGCGGGCAGTGAGGTAAGGGTCTTCACCGTATGTCTCCATGCCGCGTCCCCAGCGCGGATCACGGAAAATGTTAATGTTCGGCGTGAAAAAAGTAAGTCCGGTATAATCATCGTATTGCCCGGCCTGCTGGGCACGGTAATATTTCATTCGGGCTTCGTCAGCCACCATGCCGAACATCTCTTGCACGGAGTTGTCGTCAAAGGTGGCGGCCAGCGCGATGGGCATCGGATAGACCGTGGCGAAACCGTTGCGCGCCACGCCGTGCAACGCCTCGTTCCACCAGCTGTATGCAGGAATGCCTAACCGTTCGATGGCCGGATTGTGATGCTCCATCATCCCCAATTTCTCTTCCAAAGTGAGCTGATTCAGAAGTAGTTGTGCACGCTCATCAATGGAAAGATTCGGGTTGCGGAAGTCCTGCTGCGCGATAGCGCAACAAGAAAACAGGATTCCTATGATGCTGACGATTATTTTTCTCATAACATTATCGAACAATCAATTTTCGAGTGACAAACATGTTATCTTTTTGTATATAAACAAGATACGTTCCCGATTTTAACCTTTTCGTGGCGATGCGGTTCGTTCCAGGTTGTGCTTCACCGAACATCACGCATTGTCCAGTTGAGGTAAAAATCTGCCAATTCAAATTTTCTTCTGTTGGGTTCTCCAGGGTGAAAAAGCCCTGTGAGACAGGATTTGGAGCAAGGTTAATTTTCGTTAATTCGTTTTCGCGGACTCCCGCTTCGATTATGAAATGTACTACATATTCCCGAAAAGTCTGATGAGGTGTGGAGGCAGTGTATATTATAATGGGGTTTAACCAAAAGTCTTGGCCTTCATCTTCTGAAGGGGAGACAGAAACACCAATAGGTCTGACAATAGTTGGTTTCAGATTGGATAAATCCGGTAAAACGCATCCCCAAATGTGAAATAGAATAGTATCACCTTCCGTAATAGTTCCATACAGATTATTATAATAATCTGGGTACGCAAGTCCGGGATTATTTTCCAACAAGAAGTCAAATGCAAGAATTTCAGGCTCTATTACATTGATTGGCAAATAGTTGACAAGTCCGTATGAAGGGTTGTCCGCCTGATGGAAGATAACCTCTTCTGCTGTCGCGTCATTATCGCAACCCCAGTAGTTGCTGACCGCGTCCATATTGCTGTTGGCATTGTTGTACAGTTCGTAATCCACACCGCCGTTGCCGTTGTTGTACAGCACGTTATAACCGGGATCTTCCGTCGTACCCATATCCAAATGATGGTAATAGATGGCGGTGACACCCCAGAGGTTGCCGGTTATGAGGTTGCGGCGCAGCTTGGCGGCACAGGTCGTGTCATAACCATAAATGCTGATTCCGCTGCCACCGTTATTCGGATTCACTTCCAAGTTGTTGTCTATAAATTGGTTATCGTAAACTTCAGAGGAAATCCGATAGCCGTTTTGCGTGTAGCCGTAGCGGTTGTTCGTGATTACATTGTCCTTCAGCAGCACTTTTGTGACCGCCGGATTGTACATGTTCATGATACCGATGCCGCCTGACATAGTGCTGGCCACACCTTCGATACGGTTACCAATGATGAAAATCGTGTCCGTTGTGCCCGGTCCTATATTGATCTGTGGATTATTGGTGTTAGCTAAAACATTGTTATAGAAAACATTATTCATGATTTTCGGACACCCGTCAGCATTGACTGCCGATTGAATGGCGCAGGCTTGGTTGTCATGGAAATAGCTATCACGAATAATAGGATTGCAGTTCATGTAGCTGATGACGTGATTTGAGAAATGGTCAAATTCACAGGAATCGATCGTTATATCACTGTTAATCAGCTTTATTCCTTGACAGTGACGAAAATGGACTTTCGAGAGGCTGTTCAGCAAGGCATCCTCAAAACGGAATTCAAAACAGTTATTTTGAGTTGAATCTCCCTGGAAGACAAGTTTTTGACTTCTTGTTGCCGTTTGCAAACTTCCGCTAATGGTTAAGGTGACACCGTCGTTTACAAGGACAGACATTGCAGAAGATTCCAGAGTCAGCAGGTCTGCTGCGGATAAGGTTAAATTTTGTGAAATTACATAACATCCCGGAGAGATGGCCTGCACAGCCGAAGGAGCAACCGAGCATAGCGACTCAAGCGTGTAGGATTGTCCGTTTCCCGGAGAAACCCATTGTGCAAGACTATGATTGGCAAGAAATAATGCAGAAATAACGATTAACAATTTTTTCATGACAAACATTTTAATCGGCAAAGGTACATAAATTATACATACGCACAAACCAGTTTCAGATCACATCGAAAGCCTTCCTTTGAATGACTTTTTGAAAGATCGCGAAAGTTCAAAAGTGGCGTTGTCATCAAGGAGTATCCGGTTTTTAATTACTCCGGATACTTTATCCATGTTTACCACGACAGAGCGGTTTATCTTCAGAAACTTGTTTTTTGGGAACTTGGCATGAAACATTTTTAAATTGCTTCGAAAATATTTTCTGAAGCCATTTTCAAAATAAACACATACTTGGTTTCCCACTTTTTTAAAATAAAGTACATTGTCAAAAACAATCCGGACGGATTCCTCGTTTCGGGTACCGATAATAAATATGGATTTTTGTGATTTTTCTTCTGGGTTATAAATCATATTCGCTTCCTCCACGCGTTGTATCATCTGCTGGTCCAATTTGTTATAGGTACCGTAGATGTTTAAAATCTTTCCCATAATGCTGTTGAGTTCATTCTCCGTATAAGGAGCGTAAAACACCTCGAAAAATCCCATCTTAAGAAACTGTTTCACTTTTTTTGTATGAACCATATCGCACAAACCAACGATAAAAGGAGGTTTTCGTATGTCCTGAAGCACCTCTGAAAACCCCATGTCGAGAAAAAATATCATAGGTGTATGGTTGTTCAAATAATTGATCGCTTCAGCAGTATGATGGCAAACATAGGCGATGTTCATAGAATAATATTTTGATAATAAGCCTTTTAATAATTCCACCTTGGCTTCTTTATCACTAAGAATTACTACTTCAAAATTTTTATTATATGTCATATTTTTAATGTTATTTCTGGTAAAAGTAAACAATTTTACCATTGTTTTTGATGATAAATGAAAAAAAATGGCCTGTGGTTTTGTTTTGCCACAAAAACAACATCATTAGTGATAAAAAGTGAACAGTTGTTGAGTTAAGTTGTAATTTGCAATTTTTAACACGATAATTGTAACTTTATTCGGGAACTATCCCATATCGTGATAAAAGATGCAATTTTAAAAGCTTTATACGAAACTTTAGCTTTTGATGTTGTGTTGCTTTTGTTAAGAGAGTGCTTCTGCCGTCATCCGTAATCATCTCTTAAAAGCATTTCTTCTTTGAACAGGATATTTCTAAGTGTATTTAATTGCTCAAGAGAGTATTGGTTCCATGATTTTGAGGGGATAAACCAGGAAGGGCAATTTTCTGGCATCCAAAAATACATGTTGTCATGTAGTGCTGTTTTTTCTTTTTCAGGCTGTTGGCGGTGTTTTGCTCTCAAATATTGCAAAATTCGGAGACCATCCGCTTTTTGATGGAAGGCTTTCACAAAATGTGGAAAATCAGATACATTATTGCGGATTTCCTGCCAAATATCAGGCTTTTTGTTTTCTTTTTGTAGAAAAAGCAGGAATTCATTCTCAGCTGGTGGAAGCATGTTTTCATATAGCTCTTTTAATTTCCCATAGACCTCCCGAATAGGGTTGAAGAACGAATGGTGATAAATCGGATAGCTGTCCCAAATGCCGTTTGCGCCCCGTAACATAGCCGGCCCAGTGCCGAATGGAACCCGGTCGGAATAGCGCCCGGAAGGGTAAACACATTCTGTGTTAAAAAGACTTAATCCACCCATTTTGCAGAACTTTTGAACCAAGTAAAAATCCTCACCGCTTTGCAAAGGGGTAATGTTCCCGATTTTTTGTAGTGCTTCCGCACGCATGGCAATGGCAGAGCCCAATGCAGTAAAACCGTATGGACTTCGAATCTTCAACAGGTTGACAGCATAGTTCCTCATGTATATTTCGTATCGGAGCATCGCCCTGTCGCGGATTTCGTCATTACCGGTAAGCTGGTGATAGTAGGGAACAGCCAGTGCGTTCTTTTCGGGCATCTGTTCAAACAGATTTGCCACAGATTGCAGATAATGAGGTTTTGTTATTGTGTCTGCATCAAGACTCACAATGATGTCTTTGGGATTACATTCAGATAATATCCTTTCAAACAACACTTTACGAGCAAGGCCAACCCCCGTTTTCTTTCCCTTCCAACCAAGTCCGGGCGAAGCAAAATCCAAGATATGAAGTGTAAGGGATTTGTAACCTTTAAGAAGTTTCAATAGTTTTTGGTTGTTTTCGCAGACGGTTTTTCTTTCCGGATTGTTCCAATATTCATCTGGTTGATTCACACAGACATATACCTCGAAAGGAAGGCGTGTGTCTTGTTTGGAGAGCGCACCCAACGTGGCGGGCAGGAAATCCAGCTCGTCCATCGCGGGTATGGCAATCCGTAAAGTCGGCATTTATTTTACAGTAATCGTAATGTCCCGTGTGCGTGCTGCCTGATTGATGTTGTCGCGTGCATAAACAAAATGCAAGGTTTGTGTGCCTTTTTGAACGGCATCGAATTTCCAAAACCGGTGACTTGATGCCCCCACCATTCCTTTTGGCGCGTTGCTTGTATAACGGTCCCCTGCGCTTTTCACGATATTGATTTCCTTTTCGTTGACCAGCTGCCACCAGAAACCGGTGGAGGCGTTGGTGATGAACTCAATTTCGCATGATTGCCCTTGTTTCAACACAACCTCGTTGGTTTCCGTGTCTATGGCCACTAATTTTTGTTGCGCCTTGCAACTTGCCAACAGAAGAACGATAATCCCTAAATACATTATTTTTTTCATTGTTCTATCAATTAATGTGCAAAAATACAATTTTTCACCATAGATGGCGGAGAACTGGAAAGATTAAAAAAAGTCCGAATCTTCTGACTCGGACTTTTCGTGTTCCAGCTGGGGCTCGAACCCAGGACCCCATCCTTAAAAGGGATGTGCTCTACCTGCTGAGCTACTGAAACGCCTATCTTTTTTGTGGCTGCAAAAATACACTTTTTTTAATATGGAAACTGCTTTTTTCAGAAAAAAATAGTTTTATGTAATATGTTGATTATCAAACAAGTAGTGATTTTGAAAAATTTTTTTCAAAACCGCTAATCATTCTTGAAAAAATATATATTTGCATTGTATCTTATTGATTATAAATATGTTAAAAAGTAAAAACAAGGATTGTAACAAAAAACTCCCCTTTGGAAAAAAAGAGCGGGAAAAATGTCAATTTGAATAAAAAACATTAACAGACCAGCAATTTCACCAAAATTCAATGATATGAAAAAATTGATTTTGACACCCCAAAAAGACACTGTCACCATCTGTTTGCCACAAGAATGGGTAGGCAAGCCTTTGGTGTGTGTGTTGAGGCATCCCGATGAAAACGGTGCATATCCTACCGAATCGGAGTTTGTTTCCGAAATAAGAGAGGAAAGCATCGGTTACCAGGCGTCACGTTACAGACAAAGAAGGAGACCGAGAAAGAAACGGTTGAGAAAAAAAGGAGGAAGCAAAAACAAGCTCCTTTAGAGTCCGAAAAAGAAGTCTGAATCAGTGCAGGTCCGCCCCGATGAGGTGCATGAATTCCTGACGGGTGTTTTCGTTTTTGAGGAATGCACCGGTGAACTCAGACGTGGTGGTCACGGAGTTCTGTTTCTGTATGCCGCGCATCGACATGCAAAGGTGCTGGGCTTCAATGACAACGGCCACACCGAGCGGGTTCAACACGTCCTGAAGACAGTCCTTGATCTGGGAAGTGAGACGCTCTTGCAACTGCAGACGGCGGGCATAGCATTCCACCACACGCGGAATCTTGCTTAACCCCACAATCGTGCCGTTCGGGATATAGCCGATGTGCGCTTTCCCGAAGAATGGCAACAGATGGTGTTCGCACAGCGAATAGATTTCAATGTCCTTCACCACCACAATCTGTTTGTAATCTTCATGAAACAAGGCGCTCTCAAGAATTGTTTTCGGGTCTTGACGGTACCCGTGTGTCAAAAAATCCATTGCCTTGGCAACCCTGATGGGGGTTTTCAACAACCCTTCACGTTCTGGATTTTCACCCAATCCTCTCAAAATTTCCTTATAATGGAATGCTAATTTTTCTAAATTTTCCTCTGAAAATGTCGGAACTTGACTCATATTAATAATGTTAATTTATCCTAATTACAACCTATTATCCTCCTAACCTCTCATCCTCTTATCCTCTCTTCCCCCATTCATCTCACCAAATACGGATTCCCGCTCCGTTCCCGTCCCACCGTGGTAGGATCGCCATGACCGGAAAGTATCGTCACCTCATCATCGAGAGTGAGGATCTTCTCGCGGATGCTTTGTTGCAGCAACGCTTCGTTTCCTGTGGGCAGGTCGCTGCGACCGACACTCAACTCAAAAATCAGATCGCCAGTGAATATCAGTTTGTTGTCAGCACTGTATAAACAAATACTGCCGTCACAGTGACCGGGAGTGTAAAAGACTTTAAGTTGCTGGTTTCCAAACGATACAACATCGCCTTCCTTCAAATATTGATCGGGTTCGGGCATTTTTTCAACGTCCAAACCGAAAGCCGCGGCGTAAGCGTAAGCCTTTTTGTAGATGGGCATTCCTGCCTCGTGCAGGAGCACCTGCGGATGATATTCTGCCACGCACCACGGATTTCCCGCAATGTGGTCGATATGCGGATGCGTATTGATGAGGTATTTGATTTTCAGATTTTTGGAGACAACATAATCACGAATCTGTTCATCCTCATACATCTGACAGTTGCCAGGATCCACGATCACCGCCTCGCCAGTTTCATCCGACAAAATGTAGGTGTTCACCATAATCGGATTGAAATGAAACGTCTTGATTTCCATATTCACTATTTTTAACTTGGATTTCCCGACCAGCTCACGCAGGGATTTATGTTTTTTTAACAGCTTAAAAGGGAGTCTTTTTTGGGTCGGTGACATAAACTTCTTTCACTTTATGGCCATTGTTGAAAACAGCGCTGTAAGACAATTTCCCTTGCGGGGTCCAGCTCGACCATTTTCCATGGCGCAAACGGTTTTTATAACTGCCCTGTGTGTGCTTCATACCATTATCATAGTATTCGGTAAAAGCACCTTCGGGCACATCATGTACAAAATTCTGTTCCCGGATCTTTTTCTCGTGCATATTGTAAAACACCCATTTTCCCTCCTTCAAATCATTAGAATACTTGCCTTTGGAGAGAATGTGGCCGTTCTGCGCGTATTCGTTCCACACACCGTTCTTCGTATCGTTAGTGTATTTGCCTTGACGGTGCATTTTTCCGGTTTCCTCCCAAAACATGGTGCAAAGTCCATTCAGTTTTCCGGCTTTATAATTGTTTTCGTACTTTTTGTAGCCGTTTTCGAACCAACCTTCCCAAAAACCATCCATTATGCCATCTTTAAAAAAGCCTTGGTCTTTGATTTTTCCATTATGGAAATAGGCAATCCATTTTCCATTTTCTTTGTCGTTTTTGAAAGCCCCCTCGCGCTGCAATTTGCCGTCCTCAAACCATGCTTTCCATAATCCTTCACGTTTACCGTTAACATAATCACCTTTACGCCAAACTTTTCCGTTTTCATAGTAATAAGTCCAAGTGCCGTGCTGCAACCCGTTTTCAAAATTGCCCTCACTGCCGAGACGCCCCTCATTGTCATAGAATTTCCACAAACCTTGCTGCAAACCGTGAACAAGTTTGCCTTCCATGTCCTTCTTTCCGCCCCGGATCCACCAACAGGCATCACCTTCCAAGAGCCCCATATCGTAAGTGCCTTCGAAATATTTCTCCCCATTGTCGAAATACTCTATCACATGACCGTGAACACTGTCACCAATATACGTTACTTGTTTGTATAGTTGACCATTAGGATGATAGAAAGTCCATTGACCGTTGCGTTGGCCCTCCTTGAACTGTCCTTCCGACTCTACTTTGCCCGATTGGAACCAGCTTTTGAACGGACCATTGTCGGCATGATACTCCTGACCGAGCTTGCCGTTGTCGTACCACACTTTCCAAACACCCACTTTGATGCCGTCGCGATAGTCGCCTTCCGTCCACTTGGCGCCATTATTGTGATAGTAGATCCAATGTCCTTGTTCCACGCCCTTTTTCTGTACGCCAATGGACATCAGTCTGCCGTTTTTCCAATAGGTTTTGGCCGTGTCCTGCGCTGACAAACCACAAACCAACGTCACGCACAGCCATAATAAAAGTATCTTTTTCATTCTTAAATTTTTAGGGGGCAAAAATACAATTTTTTAGGCAACAGGCCACTAAGCGACGGGTAATAAAAAAAGGGAACATCAATCGAATTGACATTCCCTTTTGCAAGTTCAATATAAGTCGTGGATTATTTGACAACTACCTGTTTGGTGACAGTTCCGTTGGTAGCTGTCACTTTCACGGCGTAGGAGCCGGGAGCCATGCCGGCGGTGGAAATGGTGACGTGAGAATCATTGCAGAATTGTTCGAACACAAGTTGCCCCATCATGTTATAGACTTCCACACGTTGGATTTGGTCGGAGGTCACTTGCACAAAGTTGGTTGCGGGGTTCGGATAGACTTTCACCTCAATCTGGTTGTACTCGTTGACAGCGACATCGGTAATAGACAGGGAGACGGGAATCTCGACTTCACCGTTTTCAATGTCGCTGGAGAAGCAGTGAAGTTTAGCGGTTTTGGTGTCGCCGACATTCATGCCGTTCGAGTTGACCGTGACAGTTTCCGTAACATTTGCACCGGCATTGATGTTGCCTTCAGCGGGGTTCACAGTCAGCCATGGGGTGATAGGCGTTCCGTCAATTTTGCCGCCCAGACACAAGTTGAAATCGTATGAACCGTTGGTGAAACGGTTGTACCAGGTGGAACCTACCTTATACCAGCAACTGTAGTCGTTAGCAAAGCCTCCGTCCAGAGGAGCGAGGTAAGATCCTTCAGGTTGTGTGAACCAAACACCAAACCACAAGTCGCTACCGTCAATCAGGTAAGGAGTAGTGAGTTGGATGTGATTCCATCCGCTGTCAGGGGTGAATGTTTGTTCATAGACTACAGCACCGGGTCCTGGATGCAGGAGAGAGTTGTTCATGCCATAGACGCGAATCTTAGCAGTGGGGAGAGCTTCACTCATAAAGAAATCAATTTCATTGAGGGTTTTTCCGATATGTTGTTGAAGAGCAGAGGAGGGGAAGCAGATAGCGAGATCTACATCAGTGGCAGAAGTCCAACCAACCGAAGTGTAGGGGTCGTCAACATAGTAGTGCATATCAACCATGCCAGTGGATGCCGGATTAGGATTGGGAATGTCGTAAGTGGTTACAACATAGTAGTCTGTGCTGCCTGTACCAGGGTTATTCATCGTGAAAGATTGGGACGCAGTGCCATTAGGATTCATAGAGAAAGTAAGATTTTCGGCATCAACAGCAAATTGACCGACCAAGGCGGCAGAAACCTCCGTCACAACGAAGTCGTCAACATAGTAAGTGCCAGTGGCGTTATTGGGAGCGCCGGCATAAAAGTTGATGCCTGCTAACTGGTTGACACCGTTGGTATTGCCCTGCTGGTAGCTGAAAGGCCAGGTGTGAACAGCCACATTATTGATGGTGAGAGTTGCTTGGTCGTTGTCCATATCCACGTCAAACTCAATGGGGAACCAAGCATTGGTGGGGGAGGAGAAATTGTATTCCTGACCGCCAACACTAAGGTAACCACCGCCGGTGCTGTTGAAATAGCACTCTAAAGCCCATTGATTTTTCAGGATGTGCTGGATGTTGAAATAGCCACCATTCCCTGTAGAAGGCACGTAATAGTTGAAGGTGAGGGTGTAGTGTCCCGTGGTGTAATTACCGAAAGGATACAGCTGGTCGTTGCTTCCGGTAATGTACAGCGAATTGGGAGCGGAAGAGGCCTGTGCTGAAGAAATCACACCATCCTCAGCACTACCTGGCGCAGAACTCCATGTGGTCCAGGCCGAATTCGATTGTGCCAGATGACTGCCAGCCGTGTAGGAATCAAAGTTGTCGCTGAAGACAACAGTTTGCGCAAACATAAAAGAAGTTGCGGCAAACATTAACAAAAAGAAAAGTAAACCTTTTTTCATAAGCATTAGATTTTAAATGATGTGGCAAAAGTAATAAATATTTGCCAACAATAACCTTATGAAAAAAAAATAAAAAAAGAACGTTCTATCTACAAATCTTCCGCACAGCCATACGTCCTTGGTTATCCTGAATATTTAGAATGTAAACCCCTGCGGCCCATTGACTACAGGAAATCTTCACGTTGTTTTCCCCTGAAACAGAAATATGGTCAATTTGCTGGCCGAAAGCATTATAAATCGTAATATTCGCCAAATTTTCACTTTGCACTATGATGAAATCGGTGGCTGGATTTGGAAAAACGCTCACATTCTTCAGCTCTTGTTCGTCAAGACCTACCCCCACGATGTTGAAAGAATGCGGGTCGGCAGCCCCAATGTACGGATGGTTCTCATGTCTGCCACTCTCGTCTTTTGCAAAGATATAATATTGTATATTGTCTCCATTTGAAAGGTTAAGCAGCGAAAAGTCATACCCGTATTCGTGATCCGATAGCAAATCCAGTGAGGCATTCTGCCATTCGCCATCGTTGATTCTAAAGTAAACCAAGAGGGAGTCCTCTACTAAGTTTTCACCGCTCAAAGCCTTGATAGTCACAGAGATATTTAATCCATCACCGATGCTTCTTGTACCTAATATCGGATAATGTTTCAGGTAGAGCATTTCAGGATCAGCCAACTCATGGGTGCGGCAGTGCAGGGCGTCGGTGCTCAGCCAAGGGGTGTAATCGCTTTGCATGATGGGCACGATAGTGTAGCCGGGCATCGCCTGCTGATAGGCAGCAATGGCCTCATTGTCGTGAGGGTTGCCGGTCACGGGCACAAAAACATGGTCATTGAGAATCAAGGAATTGGTGTAAGGAGTGGCGTTATGGGCGTTTGGGTCGGCATAGACACGGAATACCTGGTAGTGGTTGCCCCACGGTGTGACAGCGTCCGCAAACGTCTGGGCCACCTCTTCATAGTTGCTGTACCGCGGGTCAGTGGAGGGCACTTGCCCGATCAACACTTTATCGACATCGAGGAACTTGCCCCAGCAGTCGATGTGCGCGATGTATTCACCAAGCGGATCAGGAAGAATCATGTAGTTGTCGATGCCGAGATAGTTTTGGGTCATGGACAAAATGGAGGACTCCGTTTCGGCAGGATTTTCCTGTAACACTAACATGGTGGAGGCCGCCGTGCCATAGCCGTCAACCATATAGTTACCGCCCGTATGCACCAAAGGCATCTCATAACGGTTAACACCCATAAAGTCAACCACAGATTCCAAAGCCGCGTCATCGTTCGGACGTTGCGGGCGGTTATAGACGAAATCAATCACCCTTATGGAATCTTGTCCGTCAACGACAAACCACGGGCCGTAGTCGCGGGTCCAGTAAGAGTCGTGCTGGATAAACCAGAACTGCACATTGGTCATATTTACCTGATTATTGTTGAAGTAATTACTGGCCTGCATACTGTCGGAAGGGGTGTCCACAATCACTTTCACCTGGGTGATTTGCGAGAGTTCGCGCACCAACTCAATGGGAATGCCGAGCGGGTAGGCAATCATCACGCCACCCATGGGCTGGAATTCAGCTATTGCGGAAACCGGAGCGGTGGGATAAACAGCGTCGCGCAAGTGCGCTTGTTGCGACAAATAAGGTATCATCATTTTCTCTTCCGCAGTGGCATGATGCGGGAATTTTGGATGAGTATCGTAATGAATCTGCTCGTTTTGAGCAGAAAGAAATCCAAAAAGGACTGAAATCAAAAGAGTTAAACTGTTTCTTTTCATATTTTGATTTTAAACTAAAAAACGCCCAACTTGAAAAAAATTGAGCGTTTTATCTTGTGACCCCTGCAGGATTCAAACCTGCAACCTTTTGATCCGTAGTCAAATGCTCTATTCAGTTGAGCTAAGGGGCCGTGCTTCAAAAAAGCGTGCAAAAATACACTTTTTTTAATATCATTGCACATGAAAAAAATTTTTTTTATTCATAATGCCGTATGTTGAAAAAAAATGTATTTTTGCCGCCGAATTGATGATAAAGGATGAGCTATGGTGTAATGGTAGCACTACAGATTTTGGTTCTGCCTGTGTAGGTTCGAGTCCTGCTAGCTCAACAAGAAACTCTCACCGATTTGGTGGGAGTTTTTTTTACAAAAATTGCAAATTATAAAGTTATATTACATTAATACTTATTAAGATGGAAGAACAAATAAATCTTATCAGCACTTTTGCAGATTTCAAAGAATCAAAAAGCATTGATAGAGAGACGCTTATGCATATTCTGGAAGATGTTTTTGTAAGTGCTCTAACTAAGAAATATGGTGCGAATGCCGAGTTCAACGTCATCGTCAATGTGGATCGTGGAGATCTTGAAATCCAGCATTCCCTCAAGGTGGTGGAAGACGATATGGTGACTGATCCGGCTAACCAGATAGCTTTGTCTGACGCTATTAAGATCGAGCCTGACTTCGAGGTGGGCGAAGAAGTGATTGAGCAGATTCAACTTTCCGATTTCCAGAGACGCGAGATTCTCGCCCTGCGTCAGAATCTCAGCAACAAGATTTTGGAACACGAAAAAGATGTCATATTCCATAAGTATGAACCTCGTAAAGGCGAACTCATCACCGGAGAGGTAAGCCAAGTTTGGAAAAAGGAAATCCTGGTGATTGATGACGACCGTGTGGAAATGGTACTTCCGAAATCTGAACAGATTCCAACCGATTATTACAAGAAAGGCGATAGCATCATGGCTGTCATCACCTCCGTGGATGTGGTCAACGGATCTCCCCGTATCCTTCTCTCCCGCACATCACCCCGTTTCCTTGAATGCCTCATGGAGCGTGCGATCCCCGAAATCGAAGAGGGAGTGATCATGATTCGCGACATCGTGCGTGTGCCAGGCGAAAGGGCCAAAGTGCTGGTGGAAACCTACGATGACCGTATCGACCCGGTGGGCGCTTGTGTCGGCGTGAAAGGCAGCCGTATTCATGACACGGTCCGCGAACTCCGCAATGAAAATATCGACATCATCAACTATACGGATAAGAAGGAACTTTTGATTGCCCGTGCCCTCAACCCAGCAAAAATATCCTCTATTGAACTTGATGAGGAAAACAAGACAGCCAATGTCTATATGAAATCCGACCAGGTTTCCTTGGCCATCGGCAAGGGCGGTTATAATATTAAATTGGCCAGCAAACTGTCTGGATATGAGATAGATGTCTTTAGAGATGACATTAAGGAAGAATATGTCATTCCGTTGTCCGAATTCAATGATGTTTTCGACCAATGGGTGATTGATACATTCATCAGTATCGGCTGTGACACGGCTGAAAGTATCATGCAACTCAGTCGTGAGGAACTCATCCGCCGTACGGACCTTGAAGAGGAAACCGTGGATGCTATGATTGCCGCCGTAAAAGAAGAATTGGCCAAATAAATTCACCCCATTATCACCTTTCAGTTTCAGTAATAACATCAAAATTTCTTAATATGCCGGAAGAAAAAGTAAAAAAGACAAGGTTAGGACAGGCGGCCACGGAATTTAACGTGTCAATGGACCGAATAGTCGATGTCCTGAAAAAAAATGGGCTTGAGATCAATTCTCCGACCTTGAATTCGAAATTGTCGGAAGAAATGTACCTTTGCCTGCAAAAGGAGTTGGCCAAGGATAAATTGGTGAAGGAAAAATCCGATCAGATATTGCCTTCCAAAAACAAAAAGGAAGAGTCAAAAACCAATTCACCCGAGAAAGGACGTGATGAAGAAACAGATAATCAGCACGTCATTATTCATACGACCAAACTATCGGATGTTCAGACCGTGGAAGCCCAACCGGTTCATGGACCTGAAATCAAAGTGATTGGTTCCGTTTCACCAGAATCCCTGTTGAAAACATCCAAAAAGAAATCTTCCGGCACGACAAAAACAGAGCAGGTGGAAGCCACTCCGCAGGATATTCCGGCAAATCCTCAAGAGATATCTGCTCCCGAAAGTCAGGAAGAAATCTTTGATGTTGCTGAACAAGACTCTCCGGCATCAGATTCTCAGCAACAGGAGGAAAAACCTGAACATATTGAAACGGTTACGCACATATCGGGACCTGCAATAATAGGAACAATGGACTTGGAGGCTTTAAAACCCAAGAAAAAAACCTCTGCGAAAGAAAAGAAAGTCCAGAAGAAAGAAAAACAACCTGCTAAACAGCAAGTTCAGGAAACCATACCTGAAACACCAAAGGAAGATATTCAGAATCCTGTTGTTACGCCTCCCGCTCAAGAAGCGCCAGAACATATCAAAACGGTTGTTGATCCGATTAAAGGACCGAAGATTCTTGGTACAATAGATTTGTCTCTTATCCAAAATAATAAGGAAAACGGTAAAAAAGAGGAACATCGTAACGGCGATAATCAAGAAAAGAAGAAAAAGAAAAGAAAACGGGTTGCAAAACCTGTGAAAGCCTCTAATTTCCCGAGCGGTAAAGAGGATAAAGAGAAGAAACAAAAACAAGAGCCTGAAAAAGTCGAAATCTCCGCGGAAGACATCCATCGTCGTATCAAAGAGACCAAAATGCGTCTCGAAAGCAATACGAAAAAGACTTCCACTGCAGCGAAAAGAAGAAAAGAAAAACGTCAGCTTATTCACGAACGTATTGAGGAACAAGAACTTCAGGCTATTGAAGATCAAAAGACCTTGCGCGTGACCGAATTCATCACGGCCAATGAATTAGCCACCCTGATGAATGTGGATGTAACCAAAATTATCTCCACGTGTATGAGTATTGGTCTTTTCGTTTCTATTAATCAGCGACTTGATGCTGAAAATATCGCCATGCTGGCCGAGGAGTTTGGCTTTAATGTGGAATTTATTGATGCAGAGGAAGAGGAAAACATGAACAATTCGGCAGATGTTGATGCCGAAGAAGATCTGCAGCCTCGCCATCCTATTATTACCGTTATGGGTCACGTTGACCATGGTAAGACCTCTCTGTTGGACTACATCCGCAAAACCAATGTCATTGCCGGTGAGGCCGGTGGTATTACCCAGCATATCGGTGCATACGAGGTGAGTCTGCCCGACGGACGCAAGATCACTTTCCTGGATACTCCTGGTCACGAGGCATTTACCGCCATGCGTGCCCGCGGTGCCAAGATTACAGACTTGTGTATTATTGTGGTCGCCGCAGACGACGCCGTGATGCCGCAGACGGTCGAGGCAATCAACCACGCTCAGGCCGCCGGTGTCCCGATGGTGTTCGCCATTACCAAAATTGATAAACCCAATGCCAATCCCGATAAAATCCGTGAGGAACTGGCCAACATGAACATCCTCGTGGAGGAGTGGGGTGGTAAATACCAATGTCAGGAAATTGATGCCAAACACGGTACCAATGTTCAGGAACTTTTGGAAAAAGTACTGTTAGAAGCCGATTTGCTTGACTTGAAAGCCAATCCGAACCGTCCTGGCGTGGGTGCAGTCATTGAGTCCGCTTTGGACAAAGGACGTGGTTATGTCGCGAAAGTGCTTGTTCAGAACGGCACGCTCTCTGTTGGTGACCCGATTCTCGCCGGCAGCTGCTTCGGCAAGGTGAAGGCCATGTTCAACGAACGTAATCAGCCCGTGAAATCCGCCGGTCCCGCACAACCTGTGCTGTTGTTGGGTCTGAACGGAGCCCCGCAGGCTGGTGACACGTTCAAGGTTTGTGAATCCGAACAAGAAGCTCGTGGTATTGCTACCAAACGCGCTCGCCTCGCCCGTGAAATGGGTCTGCGCACGCAAAAACATGTCACACTTGAAGAAATCGGACGCCGTATTGCCATTGGCGACTTCAAGGAACTCAACATTATCGTCAAGGGTGATGTAGATGGTTCTGTGGAAGCTTTGGCCGGTGAGTTGCTGAAACTCAGCACTGAGCAGGTCCAGGTCAACGTCATTCACAAGTCGGTGGGTCAGGTGACCGAAACCGATGTAATGTTGGCTACCGCTTCCAACGCCCTCATCGTGGCCTTCCAGGTGCGTCCTTCAGCCAATGCCCGCAAGATGGCCGAGGCCGAACAAATCGACATCCGCACATATTCTATTATATATACCGCTATTAATGAGATTAAGGACGCTATCGCTGGTATGCATTCACCGGAGATTCGTGAAAAGGTGGTTTGCAACATCGAGATTCGCGAAGTGTTCCACATTTCCAAGGTTGGCAACGTGGCCGGCTGTATGGTACTCGACGGCAAACTGCAGCGTAGCACCAAGATTCGCCTCATCCGCGACGGTATCGTCATCTACACCGGCAAACTCGGCTCCCTGCGTCGCTTCAAAGACGATGTCAAGGAGGTGGTTGCCGGTCAGGACTGCGGTTTGAACATCGATGGTTGCAACGATATCAAGGTCGGCGACATCATTGAAGGTTACGAGGAATTTGAGGTGGCGTACGGCAAATAGTCGGCGAATTTTGCGAATTTAACGAATTTATTTATGACAAAATCGTAGGGGCGTATTGCATACGCCCCTATTTTTGTAATGAATGACGATGAATGACGAACAAAGAGTGACGATGAAAAATAAACACGTTTTTGTGTCATCAATCCCGATTTTCTGCAAAAAATTTACCCTTTTTTCAAGGAAAAAATTTATTGTTTATCGCAACATATTGAATATCAACAAGAAAAAAATTTTCAAAAAGTGTTCATCGTATTGATTAGTGTATTACTTTTGCAGTGTTTTAGTTCACTAATACACTAATTAAAAAATAACGATATGATACAGTTAAGTAATGTAGAATTCGGGTACGACAAAAACCGCAAGTTATTCAACGGGGTGAACTGGCAGTTGGAGCCTGGCCACCTGTACGGATTGCTCGGCCGCAACGGCGCCGGCAAAACCACCCTGCTGAAAATCATGACGGGTTTGTTATTCCCGCAGGCTGGCGACGCCCTCATTGATGGTGAACCCGCGCATAAACGCACCGCACAACAATTGAGCGACATCTATTTCCTCCAAGAGGAGATTTACGTTCCTCATCTGAAAATCAAACAGTTCGAGGCCGCTTTCGCGCCGTTCTATCCTAACTTCAGCCACGAACAGTTCGTGGAATACCTTAGAGAGATGGAAATGGACAACATGTTGGGCTTCATCGACAAGTTCTCGCACGGGCAGAAGAAGAAGGTGATGATTGCCTTCGCGTTGGCCACCAACGTGCCGCTGCTCATCATGGACGAGCCCACCAACGGTCTCGACATCCCAACCAAAAGTATTTTCCGCAAGATCATGGCCGCTTACGCCGACGAGCAGAAGACGGTGATCATCTCCACGCACCAGGTGCGCGACCTTCACAGTCTCATTGATGCGGTATCCATCCTTGACAATGGCCGTATGATTCTAAACGCATCCAGCGATGTTATTACCGATAAGCTGCTCTTCGATGTTGATGACCAGAAGGCACAGGATGGCAAGGTGTTCTATACCGAGGAGACCCCGCGTGGCATCTATCAGGTAAAGGAAAATGTCAACCACATTGATTCCGCCCTTGATTTGGAACTGCTCTTCAATGCCGCTGTTCAAAACAAGCAGGAATTTACAGAATTATTCAAATAACCTTAAAATCAGAGCATTATGAAAAAATACACGAATAAGATCTTAATCATCACCGCCATAGTTCTGGTGTTAGGCATAATCATCGGTTATACCATCGATTTCCAGACTGGCTACCGCAGTGGCCGAATCAAATATGAGAAAATTGAAAAGGATTCGACGAATGTGTTAAATTTTAATGGTCTGGATGAAATAGAGGCATACGCCGATTCCATATCCGAAAATCAACCTGAATCGTCTCACCAATAAAAACGTAAAATTATGAATATCAACAATATAATCAAATTAATCAAGGCCTATTTTTACGAAAATTGGCGGAATGATGTCATCTATTCATTTGGCATCATGGCGGCATTATCGCTACTCATGACGATTATGTCCAGCAGTCCCTATCTGACGGAAATAAAAATAGCGGCAGTTGTGTTTATGGTCTATTACCCATGTCGCTTCTTTTCCAAGCTGCACCAACCTTCAAGCAGGATACACTACCTGATGACACCTGCGACCAACGCCGAAAAAGTGGTGACAGGTATGTTTTTGTCCAACATCTATTTCGTGGCAGGCATTGTTTTGTCTGTGTTGATTGGACAGGTTTTGGGTTATGGTATAGTGAATGTGTATAATCCGGGTGTTTTTGCGCCATGCGGGATCCACAATTTAGGTGAATTCATAAAAGTTCAGATTCCCACCCATGGGTTGAACATTCTGATATTCTTCACCAGTATTTCCACCATGTTCTTTGCTGCCATCTATTTCAAGAAAAGTCCATTTTGGAAACTGATGCTGACGGGCTTCGTCGTATCGTTGGTTTTGGGAGCCCTCATGGCGGGTACTGAATGGCTGAATGTCTTGGCGGTGGTTCCTGCAGAAATTCGCAATGGAAACTATTATAAAACAGAGCATTACATTGCAACTTCCAAAGACTGGTTCCCGTATGTCGCCTGCTGTGTGTCAATTGTCTATTTCTACGCGATGAGTTTTTTGAGAATGAGAGAAACGGAGGCATAGTATGGATTTCAAGAGCACACAAACCATCTACCGGCAGATCGAGCATTGGGTCTATGAGCAGATTCTATCGGGCGCGTGGAAGCCGGGCGAGCGAGCCAAGTCGGTGCGCGAGCTGGCCGTCGCCTTCGAGGTGAACCCTAACACCGTCATGCGCTCTTACGAACGCCTCCAGAACCAGGAGATCATCACCAACAAACGCGGCATCGGCTTCTTCGTCAACGAAGACGCCCCCGAGAAAATCCACGCTATCCGCAAAAAGGAGTTCATGGAGGAGGAGGTGCCGGAGTTTCTGAAGAATATGCGGTTGCTGGGAATTGATTTTAATGAAATTGTGAATTGTGAATAGTGATTGGTGAATAGTGGTTGGTGAATAGTGAATAGAAAGGAGAAGAAAGAATGAACCATAAAGACTTAAATGTTTGGAAAGAGAGTATGAAACTTGTAAAAGATGTATATGTTGTACTTAAAAAGTTTCCTTCTGATGAGCTATTTGGACTATGTTCTCAAATGAAGAGGTCTTCTGTATCTATACCATCAAATATTGCAGAAGGAGCAGGTCGTAATAATGATAAAGAAAACTTACGGTTTTGCTTTATAGCGCAAGGTTCTTTATCAGAGTTAGAAACACAGTTGCTTTTATCTGCAGATTTAAACTATCTCAAGCCAGATCATCCTCTCTTTAAACAAATCACCACAGTTCAAAAACTACTATCTGGTTATATCCGTCATCTTCAATTAAAAATCAGATCTCCAAAATAAAGCTCCAATCACTAATCATAATTCACTAATCACTAGTCACTAAAAAATCAAAAATATGAAAAAAGTAACAATCTTTATCATCCTCTTCTGCGCCGTCTTCGGCATTGCGAACGCGCAGAACAGCTACTGGGTGTTCTTCACGGACAAGCAGAACACCACGTTCGATCCGTATCAGTACTTTGATGCGAAAGCCATTGAGCGTTACGCGCAGTGTGGCGCGGACCTCTATGACATCACCAACTATCCCGTGAACAGCCACTATGCCGCGCAGGTGGAGACCGCCTGTGAGGAGCTGGTGGGCACGTCGCGGTGGCTCAACGCGGCCGGCGTGATGGCCACGGAGGAGCAGATCGCCGTCATCCGGCAGTTTCCCTTTGTGGCGGGTATCCAGCTGATTGCCAGTGATATGGAAGTCGCTGAAGAGCAAATCACCGAAGACCGGGTTCCCCTCTCCACGGAGCAGGTTAGTATCCACCACGGGGAGTTGTTCCAGCAGCACAACATCAGCGGCAAGGGCGTGCGTGTGGCCATATTTGACGCTGGTTTCCCGGATGTGGACACCCACCCCGCATTCAAGCATTTGCGTGACAACAATCAGATTGTCAAGACCTGGAACTTCGTGAAGAAGAAAGAGAACGTGTATGAAGCCAACTCGCACGGTCGCATGGTGCTGAGCTGCATTGCGGGCAAATACGGAAACCAGCTCCTCGGCATGGCTCCCGATGCGCAGTTCCTGTTGGCCCGCACCGAGGTGGCCTCTGAGCCGAAAAAGGAGGAGGTCTGGTGGGTGCAGGCACTCGAATGGGCCGACCAGAACGGTGCCGACATCGTGAACAGCTCCCTCGGCTACGGCAAACAGCGCTATATGCTCAAACACATGGACGGCAAGACCTCGATGGTGGCCCGCGCCGCCAACACCGCCGCCCGCAAGGGTATTTTGGTGTGCAACTCCATGGGAAACGAGGGTGACGACAACGAGTGGAAGATGCTCATTACTCCCGCCGATGCCGACAGTATCTTGTCGGTGGGTGCCGTGAAAAGTTTAGATGTCATCGCCAGTTTCAGTTCGTTCGGTCCCACGGCGGACGGTCGCATGAAACCCAATGTGGTGGCTATGGGCGTAAACAACTTGGTGGCTGGCAGCAAAGGCAACTTCACGCGGGCATCCGGCACCTCCTTCTCCTCCCCGATGATGGCCGGTTTCGCCGCATGCGTCAAGCAGTTGCACCCCGAGTACACCG
>Ga0247608_10002546_pt1 | contig 22559 bp, 18 predicted proteins | sample 176DNAGHGlowgp2_FD_193490 | JGI IMG/M metagenome (GOLD analysis project Ga0247608, IMG submission 193490) | Sheep rumen microbial communities from Palmerston North, Manawatu-Wanganui, New Zealand - 1766 DNA GHGlow gp2 | ecosystem: Host-associated > Mammals > Digestive system > Stomach > Rumen ...
GCCGTCGCGGTCTTCAATCTTGGCCACGAGTATCGGACCAATCTGCTTGCCGTCGTTCACGGGGGTACAGTAGGCATTGACCATCTCGAGCAGATTGACATCGCTGGAGCCCAGCGTGAGCGACGGGGTGGGGTCGAGCTTAGACTTGATACCCATGGCATGGGCGGTGTTCACGATATTGTCGATGCCGCACTCCTGACCCAGGCGAACGGCTACGGAGTTGATACTCATGGCGAAGGCCTGTTTCAGCGTGATGTTGGCTCCCGAGAAGCGGCCGTCGGCATTGGTGGGCGCCCAGGTTACTTCCTGACCGTGATCCATCACCTTCATGGAGAAGAACTCGTCCTTACGCGTGTCGCAAGGGGTGATGCCCTGATTCATGGCCTCGGTGTAAACGAAGAGCTTAAACGTGGAGCCGGGCTGGCGCATGGCGGTTACCTTATCATACTTCCACGAACGGAAATCGATGTCGCCCACCCAGGCTTTCACATGACCCGTCTGCGGTTCCATCGCCACGAATCCGCAGTGCATGAAGCGCACCATGTAGCGGATGGAGTCCATCGTAGAGAGTTCTTTTTCCACCTTACCATGCTCGTAGTCGAACACCTTTACGGGATGGGGCAGGTTGAGATAGTAGTTGATGGAGTCTTCGTTGCCGTCGAATTTCTTCGAGAGGTATTTGTAGACGGGCTGTCGCTTGGCGATGTCTTCGATGAAGTTTTTGATTTCCTGATGGTGCTCGTCTTGCCAAGGATTAGTGGAGCCCCAGTGGTTGTTGAAAGTCTGCTGCACCTGTTTCATCTGCTTGACGGCTGCCTCTTCGGCATATTTCTGCATGCGCGAGTCGACGGTGGTGTAGATTTTCAGACCTTCGGTATAGAGGGCGTTGCGGTTGTCGAAGTAGTCCTTGCACCAGTCTTTCAGATAGTCGGCCACAGCCTCACGGAAGTAGTTGGCGTCGCCGTCGTAGGCCGATTCCACGCTGTAGTCGAGTTTGATGTCTATCAGCTTCAGCGAGTCGCATTCGGCCTGCGTGAGGTCGTTGTGCTGGCGCATGAGGTCGAGCACGATGTTACGACGTTTCAGTGAGTTTTCGGGGTTGATGAGGGGGTTATAGTAGGTGGTGGCCTTGAGCATACCCACGAGGATGGCGGCATTCTCGGCCGTCAGGTCTTGGGGCTTACAATTAAAGTAGGTCTTGCAGGCCGTCTTGATGCCGAAGGCGTTGGAGCCGAAGTCTACGGTGTTGGCATATTGCGTCAGGATCTCGTTTTTGGTGAAGAAGAATTCGAGTTTGTAGGCCGTGATCCACTCTTTGCTCTTCAGGATGAGCATCTTCAGTCCGGGGATGTTGCCCAGCAGACCTGTGGAGTATTCGCTTCGTGTGCGGAAGAGGTTTTTGGCCAACTGCTGCGTGATGGTGGAGGCGCCGCGTGCATCGTGATGCAGGGCATAGTCTTTCAATGCTGCCACAAAGGCCTGATAGTCGATGCCGTGATGATGGAAGAATCGCTCGTCCTCGGTATCGATGAGCGCACGCCAGAAAACGGGGTTCACCTCTTCGTAGGTCACAGGCGTACGGTTCTCACTGAAGAATTTGCCTATCAGCTTTCCGTCGGCACTGTAGATCATCGAGGCTTCGGCAGGACGCTTGTTCTTGATGGTCGACATGGAGGGCGACTTTCCGAAGAGCCAGAGGAAGTTCATGTCGACGGCTCCCAGATAGAGGAAGAATGCCACAATCAGGGAGACGATGCCAACTATGGTTTTCAGGTACCAGGGACGACCCTTGTAGAGACTCTTATACCAAGGCCAGATGCCTTTTACATACTGCCACAAACGGCTTGCTATTTCGCTAATTTTCTCTTTCATAGTGGGATATGTAACTGATGATTTGTTCTGTTTCTTGTGGGTGGAACCACTTCATGCGTTCGTCTTTCTTATACCATGTAAGTTGTTTGCGGGCATAACGGCGGGTGTTGCCCTTGATGCGCTCTACGGCCTCTTCGAGTGGCCAGCGACCTTCGAGATGGTCGAACAGCTCCTTATAGCCTACAGTGTTCAGCGCATTCAGGTGTCGCAGCGGATAGAGACTCCTGGCTTCTTCGAGCAGGCCGTCGGCCATCATCTGGTCTACGCGCTGGTTGATGCGATCATAGAGTTCTTCCCTGGGGCGGTTGAGTCCGATCTTGATGATCTGGAACGGACGCTGTCTTTTCTCGCGTTTACGGAACGAGGTGTAGGTCTTGCCCGTCATCACGCAGATCTCGAGTGCATGGACCACGCGCCGGGGGTTCTGACGGTCGACGATCTCGTAGTACTCTGGGTCGAGTCGTTTCAGTTCGTCAACCAGTGCCTCGAGTCCTTCATCGGCCAGTCGCTGTTTCATCAGCGCGCGCGTCTCGTCGTCGATGGTGGGGATGTCGTCGATACCGTCGCAGACTGCATCGATATACATCATGCTGCCACCTGAGAGCAGGGCGTAGTCGTTGGTCAGGAATTGCTGTTCGAGGCATTCGAGCACTTGTTGTTCAAAGAGCGATGCGCTGTAGTAGTCGTCTAAACCGAGCGTCCCCACGAAGTAATGCTTCACTTCCTGCATCTGTTCTTTCGTTGGCTGGGCGGTGCCGATACGGAGTTCGCGGTAGATCTGACGCGAATCGGCATTGATGATGGGGATGTCGAAGTGTTTGGCAATCTCCAGGCACAGAGCCGTCTTTCCAACCGCCGTAGGCCCTGTGATGACTATCAGCGTTTTTTTCAATATTCTTTAGCGGATAACGCCTCGCTTGGAATTTTCGATAAACGAGCAGATATAATCCACCTCCTTGGAGTCGGGATATTTGGCGCGGGCTTCGGCCACACCTTCTTTCAACACACCCTTGGAGTAGATGATACGATAGGCATCGTGGATGGCCTCGATGGTCTCGTTGGGGAATCCGCGGCGACGCAGACCCACGAGGTTCACACCAGCATAGCGGATGGGCTCCTTACCGGCAATCACGTAGGGAGGAATATCCTGCGAGGTGCGCGAACCGCCCTGGAACATGATGTAACCTCCCACATGGAGGAACTGATGGAACAGGCAGGTGGCGCTGATGATGGCGTAGTCGTCGACGATCACCTCACCCGCAAATTTCGTGGAGTTGCCGATGATGCAGCCGTTGCCAATCACACAGTCGTGGCCCACGTGCATGTTCTCCATCAGCAGGTTGCCGTTGCCGATGACGGTCTTACCCTTGGAGGCGGTACCTCGTGAGATGGTCACATTCTCACGGATGGAGTTGTTGTCGCCAATCTCGCAGGTGGTCTCCTCGCCCTGGAACTTCAGATCCTGCGGCTTTGTGGAGATCGAGGCTCCTGGGAAGATTTCGTTACCGTTACCGAGGCGGGTGCCGAAGTGGAGGGTCACGCTGTTCAGCAGTTTGTTGTTGTCACCTATCACCACGTTCTTGTCGATGACACAGAACGGTCCGATAATATTGTTGTCGCCCAGTTTTGCCTCAGGGTCGACGACGGCTAAAGGATGTATCTGATTTGCCATTCTTCAATCTTGAATTTTCAATATTCAATATTCAATTTTCAATCAATTACTTGTTCTTTACGATTTGGGCAGTGAATGTGGCTTCTGCCACGATGTGGTCGCCTACGAAGATATAACCCTTCATCGAAGAGATTCCATGACGGACGGGCGCCAGCAGTTCTACCTTGAAGATGAGCGTATCGCCGGGCACCACCTTCTGACGGAACTTCACGCCGTCTATCTTCATGAAGTAGGTACTCCAGCGCTCAGGCTCCTCGAGGGTGTTGAGCACGAGCAGACCACCACACTGGGCCATTGCTTCAATCTGGAGCACACCAGGCATAACGGGCTCCTGGGGGAAGTGTCCCTGGAAGAAAGGCTCGTTGGCTGTGATGTTCTTGATACCCACGATGGTCGAAGCGCCCAGTTCTACCACCTTGTCTACCAGCTGCATGGGATAGCGGTGGGGCAGGAGCTCGCGGATACGGTTCACGTCCATCACCGGCTCCTCATTGGGGTCGTAGATAGGTGCCTGTATCTCGTGTTTGCGGATCTCCTTGCGCATCTGACGGGCGAACTTGTTGTTGATGGTGTGTCCGGGACGGGTGGCTACGATACGACCCTTGATGGGTTTGCCTATCAGGGCCATATCGCCAATGATGTCGAGCAGCTTGTGACGCGTACACTCGTTGTCCCACTGCAGAGGTTTGTGCTGGATATATCCCAGATCGGTGGCGTCGCGATGCTCTACGTGCAGCATATCGGCCAGCATGTCGAGACGCTCCTGAGTGGTCTGACGCTCGTAGATGACGATGGCGTTGTCCAGGTCGCCGCCTTTGATGAGGTTTGCCTGAAGCAGCGGTTCGATGTCACGTACGAAAACAAACGTACGGGCACTGGCAATCTCCGTGGGGTATTTCTGGGGGTCGTCGATGGTGGCAAACTGCGAGCTGATGAACTTCGACTCGAAGGAGCACATCGCCGTGATGGAAAACTCCTCATCGGGCAGGATGGTGATGCACGAACCCGTGTTCTCGTCCTTCACCTCAATCTTCTTGCGGATGATATAGTAGTCCTTGGGGGCATTCTGTTCTTCGATGCCTATCTCCTGAATCTTCTCCACATACTTGATGGCAGAGCCGTCGAGGATGGGGAACTCCGGACCGTTCACCTGAATCAGGCAGTTGTCGATACCTAAGGCGTAGAGGGCCGAGAGACCATGCTCCACAGTTGATATTCGTACGTCGTTTCTGCCAAGCACGGTGCCGCGCTGGGTGTCGACCACGTTTTCTGCAATGGCATCAATCACAGGCTCGCCTTCCAAGTCGATACGCTGGATCTTATAGCCTGTATTCTCTGGGGCGGGGTTGAAAGTAACGGTGAGGTTCAAACCTGTATGCAGCCCTTTTCCGAATAGCGAAAAGCTGCCTTTAAGTGTCTTCTGCTTCATCTTGATATTCATGAATTATGAATTTATGATTTTTGATTCTTTAGTTCTTCTATTTCACGCTGTAGCTGTGCTATCTGACGATACATGTCGGGCAGCTTGGGATAGATGGCCTTGGCCTTGAAGAACATCTTGGGATCCATGGCGGGTGAACCAATCAGCGACTCACCATTGCCCTTCGTATTCTTAATCACACCACACTGGGCACCAATGAAGGTCTTATCGGCAATCTGGATATGACCAGAGAAACCAGCCTGACCGCCAACCATACACCAGGCACCGATCTTGGTGGAACCAGCCAAACCAGCCTGTGCCGACATGACGGTGTTCTCGCCAATCTCACAGTTGTGAGCCACCTGAATCAGGTTGTCCAGCTTCACACCCTTATGGATGACGGTCTGACCCATCGTAGAACGGTCTACACAAGTGTTGGCACCAATCTCCACATTGTCCTCAATCACCACGATGCCGATCTGCGGAATCTTGTCGTAACCCTCCTGATTAGGTGCAAACCCGAAGCCGTCGGCACCAATCACGCTGCCAGCATGTATTGTCACGTTATTTCCTAATCTGCATCCTTGATAGATGGCTACATGGGGGAAAATCTGACATTTCTCACCTATGGTGACACCATCGCCAATGACGGCGTGGGGATGAATCTGCGAACCTTTGCCAATCACGGCACCATCACCAATAACTGCGAAGGCTCCGATAAAGACATCCTCACCAATCGTGGCTGTCTGCGAGATGCTGGCCAAGGGGTCGATACCTTTCTTGGCGGGCTTCATCGACTCGTAGAACTGCAGGAGCTTCGCCACACATTCGTACGCGTTCTGCACGCGTATAAGCGTAGCACTAACTGGCTTCTCCAATTCTACGTCCTCATTGATGAGCACGACACTCGACTTGGTTTCGTAAATATAGTGGGTGTATTTGGGGTTCGACAGGAAAGAAATGGCTCCTGGGACACCCTCTTCGATTTTTGCAAAAGTATTGACGGTGGCATTCTCGTCGCCCTCGACTCTGCCTTGTATCAGTTCTGCAATCTGTTTTGCTGTAAACTCCATATTTCTGAAAAGTTTCTAAATATCCGTGCAAAGGTAATGAAAATTATTCAAAACGCTGATAACACAGGTAGTATTTTCTAATTTTTTTAGAAAGTAATTGAACATTTAGCAATTCACTGGCCTCAGAAATGTCCTTGATGTCGCCATTTTTGTAAAGAATTGCGATGCTGTCATCATCCACATTATACATGTCTTTCTGGATGGTGTTCAGACTCATCATATACTTCCTGGCATCGGCCTCACTGATGCTCAATTTACGGGCAATCTGTGTTGTGATCTCTTCCAGCTTCTCCTCTGTTGGCAACTCTTCGCTGACTTCCACCTTGAAGATCTTGCGGTCGAGCATATCTGTGGCTAAGGTAGAGAGGATTTTGTCGTCGTGATGCTTCCACGCCTTCATGGCGCTCCAGATGTCACTATCGTCGAGCTCCTCGTAGTTGGCGAGGGCTTCTGGATGGGTGGCAAACCAGTTGGCATCGACATCGTTGCGGAGGAAATAGTGTAGGGCAGGGGACGCAAACACATCCTGTCCCATCCGTATCAGATCCTTCGCCCTGATGAGCACATTGACCAGCACTTTCTCGTAGGCTACGCAGGTGCGGTGAAGATAGACTTGCCAATACATTAATCGTCTGGTAGTCAGATAGTTCTCTAATGAATAGATACCTTTTTGTTCAACCACCAATGAGTCGTCGACCACATTGAGCATCTTGATGATTCGCGCCGAGCCGATATTGCCCTCGGTAACGCCTGTATAGAATGAGTCGCGACGAAGGTAGTCCAGACGGTCCATATCGAGCTGACTGGATATCAGCTGGTGAAGGAAGTTCTTGGGATAGTTGCCTTTGAAAATGCTGATGGCGAGATTGAGTTGTCCGTTGACCGAGTGGTTGATTTCCTCCATCATCATCAAGGAGATTTCCTCGTGCGAGATACCGTGAATCAACGTATTCTCCAACACATGTGAGAAAGGTCCGTGGCCGATGTCGTGCATCAGGATGGCTGCCTCTACGGCTTCGGCCTCTGATTCGAAGATGAAGATACCTTTTTGCTGAAGGTTTTGGATGGCCTCACTCATCAGGTGGAAGGCGCCAAGGGAGTGCTGGAAACGCGTATGACGGGCACCGGGATAAACCACCGAAGCCAGACCCAGTTGGTTGATACGGTTCAGACGCTGGAACAGCGGATGTTCCACAATGCTGTAAAGCAGACCCCGGGGTATCCTGATAAACCCGAAAACGGGGTCGTTGATGATTTTAACGTCATTCATGGGCACAAAGGTACTACAAATCGGGCGAAATGCAAAATAAAACTCGACAAATCGAGCAAAATAACAAATTAATTTGGGATTTATCAATAATTTTCCTTACCTTTGCGCAAAAAACAAGTAAAGACTCATCAAATGAAACATTTACAACTCTTAACACTTCTGTCGGGATTGCTCCTCTTTTTCCCTCAAACCACGATGGCCCAGAAGGGAAATCTGCAGAAGGGCGACTACGGTTATCTCTATTGTCATATGAACGATCGCGGGAGGGCTTGGACCGCCTATGCCCTCAGTCGTGATGGCTTTACTTATCACGATCTGCTGGATGGCGACTCCATCTTCAGCGATGCCCAGCATGCCCGTATCGAAGGGGCTACGCGTGATGCTTATATCTGTCGCAAGCACGATGGCAAGGGCTATCTGATGGTGTGTACGGATATGAATGTCGGGGCTCGAGACCGTCTGGGAAAGAAGGAGACGTGGGATAACTACGGCATCGACCTGCTGACGAGCGACGACCTGATTCACTGGCGTTCGGTTACTCTTGACTATCGGAAGGGCGCCAGCATCTTCTCAAATCCTGAGGCTAAGAGTGTCTATCACGACTGGTCGACCATCAACCGCGTGTGGGCACCACAGATCGTGTGGGATGAGGATTACGTATGGCCCAATGGTAAGAAAGGCGGGTATATGGTCTATTATTCGATGTGGAACCGCAATGAGGAGAAGTATGACCGTATGTACTATTCCTATGCTGATGAGAGTTTTACTACCCTCACACAGCCTCAGTTGCTTTTCGATTGGGGATATGCCACCATCGATGCCGATATCAACTGGGTGGAGGCCGATCAGAAGTGGCACATGATGATTAAGAAAGAAGGGGGTAAACCCGGACTTTTCACCGCTACGGCTCCTGCGCTCACAGGACCTTGGGGTGAACCAGTGGAGGATGACTATGTCAATTTCGAAGGCAATAAGAAATGTGAGGGTGTGAGTGCCTTCCAATTGGCTGGGGAGAAGACTTGGGTGATTGGTTATATCGAGTATTCTTCGAATCCGAAGAACTACCGTCTCTGCCTGGCTGACGAGAACATGCGCAACTTCCATTCTCCTCGGAATATTCAGGGTGTGGCCCGTCCGCAACACGGCTCTTTCCTACGACTCACGAAGAAGGAATATAAACGATTGGAGAAATTAAAAAGTAAAAAGGTAAAAAAGTAAGAAGGTAGGCTTTAGAGGCCTACCTTCTTTAATTCAACTGCCATTTCCTGTTGCAGCTCTTTGGCTTTCTGTGCCGCCACCTCGGCAAAGTCTTCACCATTCGAGGCGTAGATGATGCCGCGTGAGGAGTTCACCAACAGTCCGCAGTCCTTCGTCATACCGTATTTGCAGACTTCCTGCAACGAGCCACCCTGAGCACCAACGCCTGGTACCAGCAGGAAGTGATTAGGCACAACCTTGCGGATATCCTCGAACATCTGACCCTGTGTGGCACCTACAACATACATCATGTTTTCGTCGTTGCCCCATTCCTGACTTTTCTTCAGTACTTTTTCAAAGAGACGCTCTCCTTGAGCATCTTCTGTGAGCTGGAAATCGTGAGAACCTTTGTTCGATGTCAGCGCCAGCAGAATAACCCACTTGTCTTCATAACCAAGGAACGGGGTCACAGAGTCTTCGCCCATATAGGGAGCCACCGTGAGGGCATCGACGTCATACTGCTCAAAGAAGGTCTTGGCGTACATCTTCGACGTGTTGCCGATATCACCACGCTTCGCATCAGCAATGATGAAGTGGTTGGGGTATTCTTCCTTCAGATAGTCGATGGTAGCCTCGAAGGCGAGGATGCCGTCCACGCCGTATGCCTCGTAGAAAGCGAGGTTGGGTTTATAGGCCACACAATAGGGGGCTGTGGCATCGATGATGAGGGCATTGAACTCGCAGAGGGCGCGGAAGATATAGTCTTCACCATCCTTTGCCTTTGCCTCGTCGATGATGCACTGGGGAATCTTGTTGATGTCCGTATCGAGACCCACGCAGAGAAAACTCTGCTTCTCCTTAATCTGCTGTATTAATTCTTTCCTGTCCATTTCAATATCTGATAAATTAATAAGTAGGTCACTTCATAACTCTGTTTCTTTCATTCTTTCAGCGTTTTCGGCTACGGTGAGGGCATCGATCATGGGCTGAATGTCGCCTCCGAGGAAGCCCTGCAGGTCGTGAGTGGTATAGCCAATACGATGGTCTGTCACGCGTCCCTGTGGGAAGTTGTAGGTACGAATCTTCGCCGAACGGTCGCCAGTAGATACCAGACTCTTGCGGCGGCTGGCAATATCGTCCATATACTTCTGGTGTTCTTTATCATAAATAAAGGTGTACAGGCGCGAGAGGGCGCGCTCTTTGTTCTTCGGTTGGTCACGCGTCTCCGTACACTCGATGAGGATCTCCTCCGTCTCACCCGTATTGGGGTTCTTCCACATATAGCGCAGACGTACACCCGACTCCACCTTGTTCACGTTCTGTCCACCAGCACCACTCGAACGGAAGGTGTCCCACTTGATCTCTCCCTCGTTCACGTGTACTTCGAACTTATCAGCTTCAGGGAGTACGGCAACCGTTGCTGCAGAGGTATGCATACGTCCCTGTGTCTCTGTGGCAGGCACACGCTGTACACGATGCACGCCCGATTCGTATTTCAAGGTGCCATAGACATCAGCACCAGATACGGCGAAGTCAATCTCCTTATAACCGCCAACGGCTCCCTCGCTGACACTCGTGATGGAGAGCTGCCAACCCTTCGAGTCGCAGTAGCTCTTGTACATCTTAAAGAGGTCGCCAGCAAACAGGCAGGCTTCGTCGCCACCCGTTCCTGCACGAATCTCCATCTGCACATTCTTCGCGTCCTCAGGATCCTTTGGAATCAGGGCAATCTTGATTTCCTCTTCAAGCTTGGGCTGAAGTTCTTCGTTGGCGGCCAGTTCCTCACGGGCCATCTCCTTCATCTCGGGATCGCTCTCGTTGGCCAAGATATCCTTAGCCTCCTTGATGCCGTTCAGACAGGCGATGTAACGTTTGCGGGCATCCATGATGTCGCCCAGATCCTTGTATTCCTTTGTCAGCTTTACGAAGCGGTTCTGATCGGCAATCACGTCGGGGTCGGTAATCAGGGTCGATACCTCCTCGAAGCGGGCTTCCAGTCCGTCAAGCTTTTGCAATATACTGTTGTTATCCACTTATTAAATTGAATATTGAATATTAATAATTGAAGGTTCCGAATTCGCTCTTGATGGTCAGACTCTTCTTGCCTTCCTCAATGTGACCCACGATCTGGGCGTCGATGTTAAACAACTTCGAGATGGCAATCACCTTTTCGGCCATCTCTGCAGGCACGTAGATCTCCATGCGGTGACCCATGTTGAACACCTGATACATCTCCTTCCAATCGGTACCTGAGCATTCGTGGATGGCACGGAAGAGTGGGGGAACGGGGAACATATTGTCCTTGATTACCTTACAATTGTCGTTCACAAAGTGGAGCACCTTCGTCTGGGCACCACCCGTACAGTGAACCATTCCGTGAATCTCTGGACGCAGTTCGTCGAGCAGCTTCTTGATCACAGGGGCATAGGTGCGGGTAGGCGAGAGCACCAACTGTCCTGCGTCTACTGGTGAGCCCTCAACGCCGTCAGTCAGCTGATACTTTCCGCTATACACCAGTTCGTTGGGCACAGCGTGGTCGTAGCTCTCAGGATATTTCTCTGCGAGATACTTCGCAAACACATCGTGACGGGCAGAGGTAAGTCCGTTGCTGCCCATACCGCCATTGTAGCGTTTCTCATAAGTTGCCTGACCTGTTGACGAAAGTCCCACAATCACATCGCCCGGACAGATATTCGCATTGTCGATTACATCTGAGCGCTTCATGCGACAAGTGACTGTAGAGTCGACGATGATGGTGCGCACGAGGTCGCCCACATCAGCCGTCTCGCCGCCAGTAGGATAAATGCCGATACCCATCTCACGCAGTTCTGCCAGCAGCTCATCAGTACCGTTGATGATGGCTGAGATTACCTCACCTGGCACGAGCATCTTGTTGCGGCCGATGGTGCTCGACACAAGAATGTTGTCCACCGCACCCACACAGAGCAGGTCGTCGGTATTCATCACGATGGCGTCCTGAGCGATACCCTTCCACACGGAGAGGTCGCCGGTCTCCTTCCAGTACATATAGGCAAGGCTCGACTTTGTGCCAGCGCCGTCGGCGTGCATGATGTTACAATACTCAGGGTCGCCCCCTAAAATGTCGGGGATGATCTTGCAGAAAGCCTGCGGGAAGATACCCTTGTCGATGTTCTTAATGGCAGCGTGTACGTCTTCCTTCGCAGCAGAGACCCCACGCATCATATATCTGTTGTCCATAATCTTTTCCTTTTACCTTTTTACCCTTTTACCTTTTTACTTTTTACCTTTCCTATTACTTCTCCTTCCCATGCCAGAACTCCCAGCTGGCGAATGCCTGCAGAAGCAGCATCTCCAGTCCGTTCTTCACTTCGGCTCCGTATTCAGCACCCTTGCGCATGAAGAGCGTCTGGTCGGGATTGTATATCAGGTCGTAGAGAATGGTGTGATTATCCATCGCTTCGTAAGGCAGCTTCGGGCATTCGTCCGTATTCGGATACATCCCCAGGGGTGTGCAGTTCACGATGACGTTGTACTCTTTCACCACCTCAGGTGTGACCTTTTCATATTGGATGGTATCCGGACGTTCATAACGGCTCACGAAGACGGGCTCGATGCCCAGCGACTTCAGACCGTAGCAGATGGCCTTCGACGCACCGCCTGTTCCCAGTATCAGCGCCTTCTTGTGCCACTTCTTGTCAATCATCGGCTCGATGCTCTGTGTGAATCCTATCACGTCGCTGTTGAATCCCTTCAGGATGGTCTTGTTCTTCTCATGGGTCACGCGGATCACGTTCACAGCACCGATGGCTCTTGCCTCTGGCGAGATGCTGTCGAGGAAGGGGATCACTTTCTCCTTATAGGGTATCGTGACGTTCAACCCTCGCAATTCGGGTGTTGAGTCGAGAATCTCCGTCAGCTCATCGATGCTGGCAATCTCGTAGTTCTCATACTTGGCATTGATGCCTTCATCAGCAAACTTCTGGTTGAAGTAGCTGATAGAGAATGAATGTCCCAAAGGGTAGCCGATCAGTCCGTACTTATCCATATCTTTTCACTTTATACTTTTCACTTCTCTGCGAAATACATCGTGCAGATGCCGAAGGTCAGTCGTTGGAACGACGCCTTGGCGAAGCCCGCCTTCTTAAGTATCTCCACCATGCGCTCTCCCTGGGGAAAGGCCTCGATGGTCTTGGTCAGATAGCCGTATGCACTGGTATCTTTCGAGATGAGCCGTCCGTAGACGGGCAGCACCGTATGCGAGTAGATGCGGAAGAGCTGTTTCATCGGGAAGCTCACGGGTGTGGTCAGTTCCACGATGCTCAGGTGGCCGCCTTTCTTCAGCACGCGCTGCATCTCTCGCAGTCCTTTGTCGAGGTCGGCGAAGTTGCGGATGCCGAAGGCGGCTGTTACCGCGTCGAAGGTGCCGTCCTCATACGAGAGGTTCAGGCAGTCTTCCTTCTCGAAGCTCACTACGCAGTCTAGTCCTTCCTGTTTCACCTTCTGTCTGCCAATCTCCATCATACCCTCGCTGATGTCGGCTCCGATGAGTCGCTCAGGCTTCAGCATCTTGGCGGCGAGGATGGCGAAATCTCCCGTTCCTGTAGCGATGTCGAGCAGGGCCTTAGGCGCAAAGGGCTCCAGCTGCCGGATGGCTTTCCGCCGCCAGCCCTTGTCGATGTCCCACGACAGACGGTGGTTCAGTTTGTCGTAGGTAGGCGCGATGTTGTCGAACATCTGCTCCACCTGCGAGGCCTTCTCTCCGTCGCCATAGGGCTTTATATTCTCCTGCTCGTACATGTTCTTTGAGCTTTAAGCATTAAGCATTAAGCTTTGAGCATTAAGCTTTGCTGTTATCTGCTTTTGAAGGCATTGAGCCAGCTGCTGACGTTCTTCTCGATGCGCTGGGCGATGTCACCCTCGCTCATTTCGCGCTCAAAGCGCTCGCCAACGATATGCTCGTAGAGCTCGATATAGCGTTCAGAGACGCTTTCTGCATATTCGTCAGTAATCTCAGGCATCACCTGTCCAGGCTCGTTCATGAAGTTGTGTTCAATGAGCCACTGGCGTACAAACTCCTTCGAGAGCTGCTTCTGGGGCTCACCTTTGGCCAGCTTCTCCTCGTAGCCGTCGGCATAGAAATAACGGCTGCTGTCTGGGGTGTGAATCTCGTCGATGAGATACACCTTTCCGTCGCGCTTGCCAAACTCGTACTTCGTGTCCACGAGGATAAGTCCGCGCTTGGCGGCAATCTCCTGTCCGCGCTGGAAGATCTTGCGGGTGTAGTCCTCCATCACGGCATAGTCTTCTGCCGATACGATACCCTGGGCGATGATCTCCTCCTTCGAGATGTTCATATCGTGCCCCTCGTCAGCCTTCGTTGTCGGAGTGATGATGGGCTCGGGGAACCGCTCGTTCTCTTTCATGCCGTCGGGCAGCTTCACGCCGCAGAGCTCACGGCATCCGTTCTTGTACTCTCTCCAGGCAGAGCCCGTCAGGATTGAGCGGATGATCATCTCCACACGGAATCCCTCGCACTTCAGACCAATGGTTACCATCGGGTCGGGGGTTGCCAGTTTCCAGTTCGGGCAGATGTCGGTCGTAGCATCGAGGAATTTGGCGGCAATCTGGTTCAGCACTTGTCCTTTGAAGGGGATTCCCTTCGGCAGCACCACGTCGAATGCCGAGATACGGTCGGTGGCTACCATCACCATCAGATCGTCGTTGATGTTGTACACATCGCGTACCTTTCCATGATACACGCTCTTCTGTCCTTCGAACTTAAAGTCCGTCTTAGTTAATGCTTTCATTTCTATATCTTTTTCTTTTTACTCTTTTACCTCTTTATCGTATTGTTCATAAGCATTGACGATGCGGGTGACGAGCTTGTGGCGCACGATGTCCGAGCGGTCGAGGTTCACCACGCCGATGCCTTCCACATTATTTAATATATGCAGCGCCTCGATGAGACCCGACTTCTGTGAGTGGGGCAGGTCTATCTGCGTCATGTCGCCTGTGATCACCATCTTTGTGTTCCATCCCATACGGGTCAGGAACATCCTGATCTGCGCGGGCGTCGTGTTCTGCGCCTCGTCAAGGATCACCACCGCATCATTCAGCGTTCGTCCACGCATGAAGGCCAGCGGTGCTATCTGGATGATATTCTTCTCCATCATATCCTGCAACTTTACCTGTGGCAGCATATCTTCGAGTGCGTCGTATAGTGGCTGCAGATAGGGGTCTATCTTATCCCTCATGTCGCCAGGCAGGAATCCCAGCTTCTCTCCGGCCTCCACAGCGGGGCGCGAGAGGATGATCTTCTTGGCTTGCTTCTCCTTCAGCGCCTTTACAGCCAGCGCGATGGAGAGGTAGGTCTTACCTGTTCCCGCAGGACCTACGGCAAACACCATATCGTTCTGCTTGTAGGCATCGATCAGCTTCTGCTGGTTGGCCGTGCGTGCCTTGATGGGGCGCCCAGACATCGAATAGACCACCACATCGTCGGGCAGTCGGTCGCTTGAACGCCTTCCCTTTACTATATCGAGAATATCCTCCTCCTTGAGCGAGTTGAACTGCATCACGTGCTGGCGCATCTTCTCCGTGCTCTCCTCGAAGGCAGCCATCTGCTCCTCGTCGCCCAGCACTCTCACCACATTGTCGCGCGCCATGATGCGCAACTTGGGATACAACGAGCGAATCATCTGCAAATGCCCATTGCCGACCCCATAGAAAATCACGGGGTCAATATCCTCTAAAACAATATGTTTCTCTATCAAATGATATAAAAATTTAATTTCGCTTGCAAAATTACAAAAAATATTCTTATCTTTGCAACGCAAAAGAGATTTTTTCGATGAAACTAACAAAAAAACGATATTTACAGGGTTTTATAGTGGTTGTTCTGCTGCTTGCAGCAGTCCGTGCGGTCTTTCCTGGTGTCGCAGCCACTCGCGCTGTCCCTGTCAAAGCGCCCGCTGAGGCAGACGCCGGTCTGTCGGCCCAGCCCTTGGCCCCGGAGGCACCGAATCATCTGAAGACGTCGAAGAAGTACCACCGCATCCTCTCCGTCCCCAGCTATGCTGAGGCATTTCCCGATACCAACGCCGTTCAGTTGACGGCAGCCGAGAAGTGGGGCGTCAGTCCTGTGAAGAACCGCCGCGATGCTGAGATGCGCAAGCGTGAGCTAGTCTATGTCGATGCCTCGCCCTACTATCATGTCGACCCGCTCTATTCGAGCATCCCATATCTCGTGCCTCGTGCCTCTATTCTGTTGCAGGATATCGGACAGGCCTTCTTCGACAGCCTTTATGTCAAGGGTGTGCCCTTCCACAAACTCATTGTCACCAGCGTGCTCCGCTCTGAGGAGGATGTGGTGAAGCTCCGCCGACGCAACGGCAATGCCACCGAGAAGTCGTGCCATCTCTACGGCACCACCTTCGACATCTGCTACAACCGCTACAAGACGGTCGAGGATCCCGATGGACCCGCCCGCCGTGAGGTGCGCAGCGATACGCTCAAATGGGTGCTCTCCGAGGTACTTCGTGACATGAGGGAGCAAGGTCGCTGTTACATCAAGTACGAGGTGAAGCAGGGCTGCTTCCACATGACGGTGAGGTGATAAAATGTAAAAATGTAAGAATGTAAAAATGAAATAACGAAATAGTATAACAACTTAAAACTTAAAGCATTATGAGATTAGACGGAAGAAGAGAGAGTTCTAACGTGGAAGATCGCCGCGGAATGAGCGGAGGTGCAAAGGCCGGTATCGGCGGCATTGGTGCAATTATCGTGGCAGCCCTGTTTGCCTGGATGAGTGGCGGCGACCCGCTCTCGGCTGGACTGCAGGCTGCACAGGAGCAGATGATGCAGGGCCCCACCGAGACCATCGGTGAAGAGAACTTCACAGAGGAGGAGCAGGCTCTCGCCAGCGACTGCAAGAAGATTCTCGCCTCTACGGAGGATGTCTGGGGACCTGTGTTCGAACAGATGGGTGGCACCTATACGCCTCCCACGCTCGTACTCTTCTCTAATCAGGTCAACTCTGCCTGTGGCTCCGCTACAGCAGCCGTAGGTCCCTTCTACTGCTCGGGCGACCAGAAACTCTACATCGACCTCTCGTTCTTCACCCAAATGAAGCGCCAGCTCGGCGTCGAGGGCAATACCTTCGCCTATGCCTACGTCATCGCCCACGAGATCGGCCACCATGTGGAGAACCTCACGGGAACCCTCGGTAAGGCTCATCAGGCTATGAACCAGACCGATAAGGTGAGTGCCAATCAGATCAGCGTTCGACTCGAACTGCTGGCCGACTATTATGCTGGCGTCTGGGCACACTATGAGGATGCGATGAATCACTCTATGGAGTACGGCGACCTTGAGAAGGGTCTCGAACTGGCCAAGGCCATCGGTGACGACTGGCTGCAGAAGAAGGCTCAGGGTCGAGCAACGCCCGAGTCGTTCACCCACGGCACCAGCGACCAGCGTAAGCGCTGGCTCAAGCGAGGCTTCGAGACTGGCGACATGAAGACCACCACCTTCAGTGTTCAGAACTACAACGATCTCTAAATTGAAAAAGATATTATTATTTCTCGTACCCCTTCTCACGCTCGTGGCCTGCAAGCATCAACAAAAGCAGACTGAGCGTGAGAAGGGTTTTATGGTCCAGATTTCTTTGGGTGACTGGCATTCTCCAGACTATACGGCTGAGCAGATTATCAGCCGTCTCGATACCGTGAGTAAGCTCATCCCCATTGAGAAAGTCATCATTGGTTGGAGCGACAACAAAGATATCTACCGTCAGGTAGGTGAATACCTGCATGGTCGCAACATCCGTATGCTGCTCTGGTTGCCTGTCTTCGCTGAGACCGACGGGGTCTGTGACAACAAACCCGCTGTCGACCTATGGGGCAAGCAGCCCGAAAATTACGAAAAAGCTGCTGGCAATGGCTTCCGCTTCACCTGTCCCTCTGACCCTCAGAACATCGCCAATGTCGTGGCCCTCTACGACCACATGTTCAGTGATTGTGGCTTCGACGGTGTGTTTCTTGACCGTATTCGCACCCAGTCGTTCGTTACAGGTGTGAGTGGTGTGCTGGGCTGTGGCTGTCCCGTCTGCGTAGAGCGCTTTGCTGCCGAGGGTGTCGACATTCAGACCGTCAAGGCAGAATACGAATCCCAAGGCGATGCATTCTTCTCTGTCAAGGGCTATTCTACAGCTGATGGCTTTATCTTTGAAAATCCTGTTGCTGAATCGTTCTTCAAGGCTAAAGGTCACGTGGTAAGCAACTCGGTGGCAGCCGTTGCCGATAGTCTCCACAACCGTGGTCTCGAAGTGGGCATGGACCTCTTTGCGCCCTTCCTGGCACCCTTTGTGGGCCAGGACTATGCCATCCTTGCCAGTCATGCAGACTTCTTCAAGCCCATGCTCTATCGCGCTTGCAGAGCCCCTGCAGGCATGGGTTACGAATATGCTCAACTTCTCAAATCCCTTCCTGCAGCCACGGGCTATCCTCATTTCCAGTTTGATACTGACTTCCTGAAATCACAGCTCAGGATCATGAATTCCTTTAGTTGTGGAAAATACCCAGGCATCGAAATCAACTACGATGATGAGATCCTGCCCATCACGGATCACTATGTCCGAGAGTCGCTCGAAGCCGTTCAAGACTGTAACGTTGATGGCGTCGTCTATGCTTGGAACATCATGGAAGCGCCCTTAAGCCATTTCGTGAAATAGCCCTCTTACATGGTCTTAACTCCGCCGACTTCTGATATAGTTGTGTATTCTAATAAGTAACGACTAGCCCCTATGATTGTACGAAAATAAAAAGGGGCGCCGCTGCGCCCCAAACCTTTGTTAACCTTAAATCTAATACTATGAAAAACACGATGCAAAGGTAAACTTTCTTTTTGAAACTACCAAGTGTTTCGTGTATTTCTTAACCATATTTAAACTTTTGAGCCGATGTGTTAACGGGCCTGAACGTATTTGTGGAGCGTGGCGCGGACGGCACCAGGGGCTGCGTAGAGCTCCTTGACCATGCCCTCGATCTGCTCTCCGAGACCTGCCTCGTAGAGGTCGAGACCAAACACATCCTTACGGCTGTAGAGCTTCTTCAGACAGCTCCAGTCCTGGTCGGGCTTGCCAATCTCCAGCGGAGCGACGATGGCCTGCAACTCTGCCAGCATGGGGTCGGGAGAGGGCTCGAACGGCGTGAGGTCGTCCTTCAGTCCCTTCAGGTAGCGGGCGTAGCCTGCCAGCGTGAGGGGGATGAGCACGAGGTTCGACATGTCGAGTCCGCGTGCGACGTACTTCTTGATGGTCTCGCCGAAGCGGATGGGCAGCTTCTGGCTGGTGTCCATCGCGATGCGCTGAGGAGCATCGGGCATGAAGGGGTTCGGCAAGCGGCGGTTGATGACAGCACCAATGAACTCATAGGGATTGAGCACACCCGGATCGACCACCACAGGCATGGCCTCCATATAACCAATCTTCTGGATGAAGGGGCGCAGGTCTTCGTCGGCCATCTCCGCTGAGATCAGCGTGTAGTCGAGCATGCAGCCATAGATAGACATGGCGGTATGGAGGGGATTGAGACAGGTGGTGACTTTCATGGTCTCTACCTTATCCACCGTCTCACGGGTGGTGTAGAGGGCACCGCCCAGATCGAGTGGGGGACGGCCATTGGTGTAATGGTCCTCGATAACGAGATACTGCACTTCCTCAGCGTTCACAAACGGAGCGGTGAAGGTGTGCTTCTCTGTTTCGATGTAGTCGTTGTCGTCGAAGCCGTCCTTAGCAAGCATCTCCTTGACTTTCTCATGGGGACGCGGGGTGATCTTGTCAATCATCGACCAAGGGAAGGTAATCTTGGTTTCGTCCTTCAAATAGTCGAGGAAAGCTGCGGGCACGAGGCCATCTTGAGCCCAGCACTCGGCATAGGCGAAGACACCGGCACGGACCTTGTCGCCGTTGTGCGAGCAGTTGTCCATCGACTGCACGGTCAGCGGCAGCTGTCCTGCCTGGAAGCGCTCATAGAGCAGGGCGCACACCTTGCCCATGGCGAACATGGGGTTGAGGCCGCGAGCCAGGTCGGCATCGTTGTAGCTGTAGCCCTTCTCAGTGATGGTGAAGGAGATCATCTGTAGCGATGGGTTGCGGAAGATGTCTACAAGTCGCTGCCAATCAGGAAATTGAGGGTCGGCTTTTAAAGCTTCTGTTACGCTGGCAATCACCTTCTTCTCGATGGTGCCTGTGCTCTGCAGCGAGACGAGCAGTGAGAGGTTGTTGTAAGGGGCGTAGGCCTTATCGATGACCTCGAAATCGAAGGTCTCTGCAACGATGACGCCACGATCGTATTTACCCGTGTTGAGGGCGTCGTTAAGGATGGCGGCAGGGAAGGCGCGGAAGATGTTACCACCACCGAAGTGTACCCATGTGGGCTCTTTGGCGGTCTTTTCGCGCACGGCCTTGATGTCAAACTTTGGGAGCTGGTAGCCTTTGGCTTCCCATTCTGCGGCGTTGAACTGTCCGCTTAATATATCAGTCAGTTTCATATATTTTATATTTTATTGCAACGGACTATAGGACTAAAAGACTTTTTGTTGAAAATCAGTCCTGCCAGTCCTGTTGTCCGTTGCTAAATTAATCAATCAAAGAATCCAGGTTGCTTGTACTCGATGCCGAGTTCGCGGTCTACGGTGGCAAGGATGCCCTGCACCTGTCCGAGGGCGAACATGCGCCCCAGAAGGGTGTAGCCAGCGTTGTGACCGTGGCTGGACTCGTCCATGATACCGCCAGGCTCGTCGGTGAAGGTCATACCATGGTCTACGCGCATCGGCAGAGCGGGATTTTCCTTCTCGAAGATACGGCAGAGCTCGATGAGGTCGGCACGTCCGCCCAGATGGCTGGCCTCGGTGAAGTCGCCGTTGGGGAAGATGTGGCACGAACGAAGGTGAACGAAGTGGGTGCGAGAGGCGAATTTCTTGGCCAGATCGACCACGTTGTTGTAGGCACCAGCAGAAAGCGAGCCTGCACAGAAGGTGAGGCCGTTGTGCTTGTTGGGCACGGCATCGAGGAACCACTGGATGTCCTCCTCAGTGCGGACGATGCGTGGCAGACCGAGAATCTCGATAGGGGGATCGTCTGGATGGACGCACATGTTCATGCCGTACTCCTCGCAGGTGGGCATGATGGCTTCGAGGAAGTATTTCATGTTGGCACGCAACTGAGCCTTGTCGATGCCTTTATAGAGGTCGAGGAACTCACGGAACTTCTGGACGGGCGCCTCGTCGTTCTCGCTGAAGTTACCCGATACGAAGCCCTGCGTCTTGATGACGATGTTCTCAACCAACTTGTGATCCTTCTCAGGCGTCATGGTCTTAGCCAGCTCGTCGCACTCTTCAAGGACGTTGCGGCCCTCGCCCCATCCCTCAGGGAACTTGAACTGTGCCCACTCCTCGCGTGCTCCCTCGCGCTTGAGAATATAGATGTCGAAATACGCAAACTCGGCATAGTTGAAGTAGAGGTTGGTGGCTCCGTTGGGATTGTCGTGGAACAGGTCGGTACGCGCCCAGTCGAGCACAGGCATGAAGTTGTAGCAAATGCAGTGGATGCCCTCGGCAGAGAGGTTACGAAGCGACTCTTTATAGACCTCGATCTGATGGTCGCGATCAGGACCGCCGTATTTGATGGTTTCTACTACGGGGAGCGACTCAACGACGCTCCAGCGCATGCCGTAACTCTCTATGTACTCGCGCAGGTCGCGGATTTTCTCACGTGTCCATACCTGACCTAAGGGTACATCGTGGAGGGCTGTTACGATGCCCTCAACACCGATTTGTCTCAGTTGTGCAAGAGTAATCTTGTCTTTCTTGCCAAACCATCTCCAAGTTCTTTCCATATTACTAATTTATTGATTTGTTATATTGATGTGCAAAAGTAGTCATTTTGCTGCAAAGAAGGTTGTATTTTCCGCTCAAAAGTTTGTCTATTTGTACTTTTTTAGCGAATGACCCATGATTAGCTGACGGAAATCGATGGGTTTGGTGCGTTTGACACCCATCCCGGCACTCATGACGGGTGCACTCTCGTTGCCAAAACGATCGGTGGCAGTGACAGCATAATGGAGGCTGCGACCTTTGTTGGGGATGGTGACAGACTGCTGGCGACAGCGCGCTATCACGAGGTTACGGGCATCGCTGACATCGACGGGCCACTGTTCGGAGGCATATATATTATATAATAGGTAGTCGGCTCCTGAGCGGTCGCGAGCAGTAGACCATGAGAGTTGGTCGAAGGACATGCCACGATGCACGTTGAGATTGGCAGCAGGCAAGGGCGCAGGCTTTTGGGCCCACGTCATAGGCGGAATGAGGGCGGGGTAGAGGTTAAAGTCTTGCGTGAAGGTATAGATACCTTTCGTGTTGTCTGTAAAGAACTTAGAACGGAAGAAAGTGCATCCAAGTCCGAGCTCTCGCAGGACGCTCATCTCGCGGGTGACGGTCTCCAATGGCCAGTTTTTCTCACGGGGATGAAGCATATAGACAGCGAGGCCAGGAGCTACGATACGCCCATAGCTGTGCTGCCGCCAGTCGACAGCGAAGGGATAGAAATTATTACCCTGGAAGTACATCATCGGGAAAAGGGCATCCATCAGTCCGCTGCGCAGCCATCCCTGGGCATCCTGGCAGACGGTGGTGTAGGCATTCCATCCAGAACTCTTGAAGCGTGAGAGGTCGTCGAACTTGCCGATGGGCGAGCAAGAGAGCATGACCCAAGGCTTGACGGATTTCACAGCCCGGTTGATCTTGCGGACGATATCGGTGATGTACTGTCGGCCCTGATCGCGACTCACCTTCAGTTTCCACGTCTCAGGGTAGCGGATATAGTCGAGGTGGATGCCATCCACATCGTAGCGGCGTGTTACTTCGGCGCAGAAGCGCGCCAAGTAGTCGCCCGTCTGCGGCATCTCGGGATTCATATAGCCCTCGTCGCCAATCTTACGGATAAGGTTGGGAAAGCGCTGGCGGATCTGCTTACAGCCATTGGTGGTCCACTTGCCAACGGGGATGGTG
>Ga0247608_10002547_pt1 | contig 22555 bp, 19 predicted proteins | sample 176DNAGHGlowgp2_FD_193490 | JGI IMG/M metagenome (GOLD analysis project Ga0247608, IMG submission 193490) | Sheep rumen microbial communities from Palmerston North, Manawatu-Wanganui, New Zealand - 1766 DNA GHGlow gp2 | ecosystem: Host-associated > Mammals > Digestive system > Stomach > Rumen ...
CAAACCACCCGCAATACCATATTGTTTGTCAGTTGAGGCGCGTCCGTCATAAATACTGCAATTAGAAATGTTGGTCAAGCCAGCATAACCCACAAGGGTGCCCACATATTTTCCATTTCCGCTGACATAACACTGCACTAAATGGACATTGTTGATTTCAGCACCGTTGGTGCAGCCGAAGAGACCACCCACAGGCTGTGCATCGCCGTCAGTGATGGTTTGGTGCATATTCAAAATGGTTTTGGTATCACCCCAGCCATCGAAATGTCCCGTGAAAGGATGCTCGGGTGTCCCTATGGAAATCCATTGCTGAATACCACCATCGCAATTGGCCAGATTGATATTCTCCATAATCTTGTAATAGGCATCGCCGCCTGTGCCATTATTGGTTTGCTGGGCGAGCAAAGCCAACTGATTCGAAGTATAAATCTGATATGGGTTCTCTTCGGTACCGTCGCCACCTCCGTAGGATTCAGCCACAGTGCCATCCCAGCAATAGCCTTGTTCATCACAATCGTATGCGCCAAGGTGCAACACCATCTCGCCGTCAACAAGATAGCAGCGCAACCAATCTGGGTATTGGCCATCATAAATATCGCCCATGCAAGCGTATGGATAAGGGAACAAACCGCTGATTTCGCCGATACCATCGATGATGGTGCCACCCCCATAATAGCCCAATTCGCCATCGTAGGATACCAGTTGAGCCCTGAACTGATGATTATGGCCTGAATCTTCATAATAAGTGAGTTCCGTCACCGTGACTTCATAGGCACATGAATCGATTTCGCAAGTCCACGATTCTCCCACCTCGGCATCGAAGTCGTAAAGCGTCGTAAACCTACCTAAGGTCTGGTTGTACCAATACACCTTGCGATTGTCTTCATAGACATATTGCTCTTGTCCATTACCGCCAAGATATTGCCGTGTAATGACACTACAGGTGTGCCCTTGGATGATGGTGTCGCCCAGCACTTCCATGTGATAATAGGAAATTGGGCTGCCCATGAAGGAACTGACATTGAAATACCACTCAGCACCTTGGGGAGCAAAACTGACTTGCTGCGCCATGCCACCAAAGGCGAAGGCGAGAAGGATTGCTAAGGTTAAAACTAACTTTTTCATAGATCTAATTATTTGATTGTTAATTATTTGATTCAAAATTTAAAGATTAAGATTTAAAGATTTACACCGCGTTGACGATTTCCTCAAAGCTCCGTGTGTCGTCCACAAGGTCCATCTTCATCTGTTTGATGCGGGTCTTGCGTTTGTAGTACGACTCAGTTTGGGTGTCCAAGAGGATGGAAATCACCGAGTTGGAGAATCCGTTCTTGGAGAGGCAACAGATGCGCACGTCCCACTTGCCGAGTTTGGGATAGAGCGAGAGCAGGCGCTGCGAGAAGCCGTCGTACACCAGGTCGGTGAGGCTGATGAAGTCGGCCCAGTCGTCGTCGCCGATGGCGAAGTTCATCGTGTCGGCGGTCATCTGCTCGCTGAGGGCCTGCGCGGTGGCGAAGACCTTGTTGCGCGAAAGGATCTTGTTGGTCATCAGCAGCTCCTTTTGCGAGAGCGTCTGCTGGTCGCGGCGCAGGTCGTCGTTGGTGCGGATGAGGTTCTCCATGTCGCTCACCAACTCGTGGATGCGGTTTTGGTCGCGCTCCACCTGGCTACGGAACTGTTCCACGGCAATCTTGTGGTCGCTCACCTTCTTCCTCACAATCAGCACGATGACCAACAGCGCAATCACCACTGCGGCGATGATGAGCCATAGTTTCAGGCTGCGGTTGCGGAGCAGGCTCTCCATTTCACTCTTTTGGGCTTTCAGCTCGTATTCGGCCTTGAGGCGTTGCAAGTTGTCGGAGGCGTGTTCCTTGTCGGCCTGCATCATGCACTCGGTGAACAGGTCTTGGTATTCCATGGCCTGCGCGAGGTTGCCCTCGTTGTAGGCGATGGCGTAGAGCGTCTGGTAGACCGACTGCTTCAGCCCTGCCCTCTCGCTACGGAGGGCGGCTTCGAGGTGAGGCTTGGCCTCGGCGTAGTTGTCAGTGTAGTAATAGAGCACACCCATCGTCATGTGGGCAATGTCGGTGTTGTTGTCGTCAAGTTCGCCATCCAAGGCGCGACTGACGCAGGCCATCGCCTCGGGGTAATTGCCCACGGGCAGGTAGTAGTCGCGGCCCATCTCAAGGTAGAGGTCGCCCTGCATCGCCTTATTATTTAATAAGGTGGCGAGGCGGAAGGCCGAATCGTAACATTGTTTGGTTTGGGCAAACTGTTCCAGCATTTTCGCTGCCCGACCGCTGTTGCGCCACGCGGTCATCATGCCTGCCGAGTCGGGCACCTGCCGATAGCACGCGATGGCTTCGCGGTGCATCGTGAGGGCATCGTCGAAAAGGCCGTGTTTGTTGTACATCGCGCCGAGGTTGTCCTTGAGGTCGCCTTCGAGTTGAAGGTTCTCAGTGGTCGGCTGGCAGCCTTGCATCAGCGCGATGCCTTGCAGGAAACGCTCGGCGGCCTCTTCGGAGAGGCGTTGCTCGCGCAGTTCGACACCTTCTTTATATAAGGTGCGCGCCTGCTGCTGTCGCTTGGCGGGCGAGTCGCATGCTGCGAGGGCCACGCCGAGGGCGAGGGTGAAGAGGATTAGGTTTGTTGTTTTTGCTTTCATAGGCGTTCTTTTTTTGACTCGGGACTTTCACTCCTTGCCGTCATTGCGGGCTTGACCCGCAATCTCCTGAACGGAATGGATCCGTCTTCGCGTTCAGGAGATGGCGGATGTCCCTCCGCCATGACGGTAAAGGGGTAAGGATATTGCCCCCAGTCCCATGTCCGTCGATGCAAAAATATAGAGAAAAAACGCTTGTCAATAGGTTTTTGGGGAGCCTCCGGATTTTGTCCATGTGTTTTTCGATTGTCCAAATTTATTACATTGGAAATCAATGATGTAATTTTTCCATAAACAAAATTTTGTCCCTATGATTTTTTGGAAAAAAGGATAAAAATCACAGCCTTTCGAGCCAATGAGAGAAGAAAACATCGCCCACAGAGTAGTCTATTCCCTCAAGACTGACCTCAACATTGAGCAATCCTTTTTCGCTAAGCGACTCGGCCAACTTTCGCGAAGCCGATGCGCCACCAATCTGATACCGTTTCAGAAAATCGGCAGCAGTAATCTGCCTAACCCTCCCCTCTTTGGCTACGGCAATGAGATAGTTCCACTGCTTGTCTGTCAACATTTGGCGGTACTGCAAATAAACGGCCTCGCTTTGTTTTAGTAACTGATTGCAAGTGCTTTTCACTTCGGCCAAGTCAATGGTTTTCTTTCCGTTGGCATAAATAGCATGGCACAACTGTTGGGTATAGTAAGTCACCCGTTGTGTCCAATCAAGAACGAATTGAAGGGCTTCGTCGGTGATGCTTCGCTTGCCACTGCCAAACAACTGGCGGATAAAAGCAGCGTAACGCTCTTCCGAGATTTTTCCCAAAGAAACAAAAGTCGTACTCGAATAGAAAGGTTTCCGTTCATTGGCAAAAATGTCCGTCATGATATGCTTTTTGCTGCCACAAAAGATAAAAGTAAGATTCTTGCATTGCTGGATATATGTGCGTAACAAGGCTTCCATATTTTGCTCGGGATATTCCCTAATCTGCTGAAACTCATCGATGGCAATGACAATAGGCGAATTCTGTCCATCAAGGAATTCGAATAATCCGCGCAAGGTGTACTCCTTTTCTTGAACCGTCTGGTAAGCGATTTGCAACTGGGGCTGACCCGTCAAGGTATCGTAGGTAACCTGTGGCCTGAACGACTTGATATAGTTCACCAACCGCTTGCCAAATGTTGACTTTTCCGGAATAGCACTTAATGCCGCCTCTGCAAACAATTTGATGAACCCGTCAATATTGTCCGAAGCAAAAATGTCCACATACACGGTCTGAATGTTAGGATAAGACGCTTTTATTTCATCAAACAACCTAAAAATCAGCCCTGTTTTCCCTAATCTTCGGCGCGAAATCAAAGTCATATTGGTCTGGTTTAGACAGTTGCGCAACATCAGTTGCAACTCTTCCTCACGGTCGCAAAACAAGTCTTTCGACTCGTAAGCTTTGATAACAAAAGGATTATCCATAGCAGCATTTTTTGTATTGACGCTGCAAAGATATATATTATTTTCAAATTACACAAAAAGTGTTACACAAAAAGTGTAACACTAAAAGTGAAATCAAAAAAAAGACGCTGCCGAAAGGCAACGTCTTAAACATGCTCTAATTCTTGATAAAAACTACTCTTTCTCGTTCCGCATCTTGACAATCTCTTCCTGCTTGTCCTTCGGCGTCGGCATGTACTGGTGGAACTCCATCGAGTAGTTGGCGCGGCCCGAAGTGAGGTTGCGCAAGGCGGTGGCATAGCCGAACATCTCCATCAACGGGACGAAAGCATCCAGTTTCTGCGAGCCTTTACGGAAACGACGCATGGCCTCGATGCGGCCACGACGCTTGTTGAGGTCGCCAGTGACGTTGCCGATGTAATCATCAGGCGTGTTGATTTCCACCTTCATCACGGGCTCAAGCAGCACAGGGCTGGCTTTCATGAAGGCCTGCTTGAAGCACATCTGGGCGCAAAGCTGGAAGGCCATGTCGCTGGAGTCGACAGGGTGCGAGCTGCCGTCGACGAGGACGCACTTCACGTCCACCACGGGATAACCCGCGAAAGGACCTTTGTTCATGGCCGCGGCCAGACCTTTCTGCACCGAGGGGATGTATTCCTTCGGAATCACGCCGCCCTTGGTGATGTCGACGAACTCGAAGCCGTTGCCCGGATTCGGCTCGAAACGGATGACGGTGTGGGCGAATTGGCCCTTACCACCAGTCTGCTTGGCGTATTTGTAGTTGCACTCGAACGGCGCAGTGATGGTCTCGCGGAACGACACCGAAGGCGCACCCACCGTCACCGGCACCTTGAACTCCTCCTTCAGGCGGTCGACGATGATTTCCAGATGCAGCTCGCCCATGCCCGCGATGATGGTCTCCTCCGTCTCCTCGTCGAAGTGGGCGCGGAACGACGGGTCTTCGTTGCAGAGCTTAGCCAGAGCCTCGCCGAGTTTATTGCGGTTCTTCTTGTCGTCGAGGTTCACCTTCATCTCGATGACCGCAGGCGGGATGTTGATGGATTCCAGCAAGATAGGCTGGTCTTCGTCGCAGAGTGTGTCGCCCGTCTTGGTGTATTTCATACCCACTAAGGCCACGATTTCGCCCGCGCTGGCCTCGGTGATTTCCTCGCGTTCCTTCGCCTTGATGCGGAAGATGCGGCCCACGCGCTCGCTCTTGGTCTTGTTGGTGTTGTAGACGCTCATGCCGTTGGTCAGCTTGCCGCTGAAGATGCGGATGAAGGTCTGCTGGCCCACATACGGGTCGTTGATGAGCTTGAAGGCCAAAGCCGAAAAAGGCTCATTCTCAGAGGGGTTGCGCTGATAGGTCTTCTCCTCGTTGGCAGGGTCGTGCGCGATAACGGCACCCAAGTCCTTCGGTGAAGGCAGGTAGTCGACGATGGCGTCCAAAAGGAGCTGGATACCTTTGTTCTTATAGGCGGCGCCACAGAGCACTGGCACCATCATCAGCTTGATGGTAGCCGTGCGGATGGCGGCCATCAGCTTGTCGGTCGGGATTTCCTTGTCTTCGAGGTAGAGCTCAGCGATTTCGTCGTCAAGGTCGGCCACCTTCTCGATGAGGTTGCGGCGGGCTTCCTTGGCCTGCTCCATCATGTTTTCCGGAATGGGACCCACGATGCGTTCCTTCTCGATGAAGCGCACCGAGTTCATCTGCACCAAGTCGACCATGCCTTCGAAGGTGTTCTCCACACCGATGGGCAGATGCAGCGGCACAGCGTTAGCACCCAGGTATTTATGCATTTGGTTGACAACCTCTTGGAAGTCGGCACCCGTGCGGTCCATCTTGTTGACAAAGGCAATGCGGGGCACGCGGTATTTGTCGGCTTGGTTCCACACCGTCTCCGACTGCGGCTCCACGCCACCCACAGCGCAAAACACCGCCACCATGCCGTCGATGACGCGCAGCGAGCGTTCCACCTCCACCGTGAAGTCGACGTGGCCGGGAGTATCAATCAAGTTGATCTGATAGCCATTCCAGTGCGCGGTGATGGCTGCCGAAGCGATGGTGATGCCGCGCTCCTGCTCTTGTTTCATAAAGTCCATGGTGGCTTGTCCATCATGCGTTTCACCCACCTTACGGTTCACGCCCGTGAAGAACAGGATGCGTTCCGAAACCGTAGTCTTTCCTGCATCGATATGCGCTGCGATACCGATGTTTCTCAATTTTGAAATGTTCAAACTCATTATTTTAACTGATTATCAATATCTTACAATTCAAATCTTGGCTTTCGATTTGGGGTGCAAAGGTACGGAAAAATTTTGAAACTCCCCGAAAATGAACAAAATAAATCGAATAACCACCTCAAAACGAAGTTTATCGATAAAGATAAAGACTTATTGTTTATCTTTGCCTCTCGAATTATGACCGACACCATCACCATAAGAAAAGGCCTCGACCTGCCCATAGCAGGCCAAGCCGAATTGCGCCTCACCGATGCCCGCGACATCGACACATACGCCATAAAACCCACTGATTTCGTTGGGCTTACGCCAAGACTTTTGGTTGAAGAAGGCGCAACGGTCGGCAAAGGCGATGCCTTGTTTGTCGACAAACAGGACGAGCGGATCAGGTTCACTTCGCCCGTCGACGGGAGGGTGAAGGCAATTGTCCGTGGCGAGAAACGGAAGCTTATGGAAGTAGTGGTCGAAGTGGATTGCAATTCCGAGCCAACAGAGCAAACGGCAAGCAAGTTGCCACAAACCGCCGATGAAATCAAGGCGGCGATGCTGCAATGCGGTCTTTGGCCGATGTTGCGGCAACGGCCTTTCGGCACGGTGGCCAGCCCCGACGACAAGCCTAAGGCCATCTTCGTCAGTGCCTTCGACAGCGCACCTTTGGCTCCCGACTACAATTTCGTCATGCAAGGTAAAGAGGAATGGTTCAAGAAAGGCTTGGAAGCCCTGGCGAAACTGACTAACAGAAAGATTCACATTTGTTTTCGACCGAACCAACGCATCGCGAAGCAACTGAGAACTGAACAACTGAACAACTGCCAACTGATAACTCACTACATAAACGGCCCACACCCCGCAGGAAACATCGGCACGCAGATTGCCCACATCGACCCTATTAATAAAGGTGATGTCGTCTGGACGATGAATCCGCAAGACGTGGTCATGCTGGGCGAATTGGTGAGCACGGGCGTTTACCGCCCCGAAAAAGTCATTGCCGTGGCGGGTCCCAATGCCAGCAACCCACATTATTACCGCATCATGGCTGGGGCTTGCGTGGAGCGCCTTGTCGCCCCACAGTTACCCAACCCCGATTATCCAAAAATGGAAACCGATACGGCTAACCAAAACTATCGGATTATCTCGGGCAACGTTCTGAGTGGCACACAGATAGCCTTTGACGGTTTCGTTGGCGCATACGACAGCCTGCTGAGCATCCTCCCAGAAGGCGACTATTACGACTTCATGGGCTGGCTGATGCCGGGGGTCAAGAAATTCAGTTTCTCACGGACTTTCCTCAGCGGTTTCATGCCGAAAAGCACCTTCAAGCCATTGGGAATCGACCTTCCTCGCTTCGAAAAGTTTTGGAAGTTCGACACCAACACCCACGGCGACGAGCGCCCCTTGGTCTTCACGGGCAACTTCGAGCGGGTATTCCCCTTTGACATCTACCCCACCCAACTCATCAAGGCCTGCATCATTGGCGACGTGGAACTGATGGAAAACCTCGGCATCTACGAAGTCGAGCCGGAGGACTTTGCCCTTTGCGAGTTTATTGACACCTCGAAAACCAACATCCAAGCCATCGTCCGCGAGGCGTTGGAAAAACTGAGAAAGGAGGCCATGTGATGTTCGGAAAACTACGTTCATTCATCGACAAAATCAAGCCCAACTTCACGGAAGGCGGCAAGTTTGCGTGGCTGCAATCGACCTTCGAGGCTTTCGAGACCTTTGCCTTCACGCCCAACCGCGTCATAAAGAGCGGCTGCCATGTGCGCGACGCCATTGATTTGAAACGCGCCATGATTATGGTCGTTATCGCCCTCGTCCCTGCCATGCTCTTCGGCATGTGGAACATTGGCTACCAAACGGCCTTACATTCAACCGATTGGCCATATCCTTTGGACGGCTGTCACAATGTGGCAGCCCTACTTTACTGTCTTTGGTTTGGTTTCCTGAGGATGCTTCCCATGCTGGCCGTATCGTATATCGTTGGCCTCGGCATCGAATTCACTTTTGCGCAAATTCGTCACCATGAGGTGAACGAAGGTTTCCTCGTCACGGGCTTCATCATCCCGATGATTGTGCCAGTCACCACGCCGCTTTGGCAACTTGCTTTGGCTGTGGCCTTTGCGGTCATCATCGGCAAGGAGGTCTTTGGCGGTACGGGCATGAATTTCCTCAATCCCGCCTTGGTGGCGAGGGCGTTCCTTTTCTTTGCCTACCCCACGCGCATGTCGGGCGACAACGTATGGATTGCCGCCGACCTTTGGGGAACGGACGCCATCACGGGCGCCACACCCTTGGGCGAATTGGCCGCTGGAATGCATCCAACCGCCTCGGCTTTGGACATGTTCATTGGAACCATTCCCGGGTCGACTTGTGAGACATCGGTCATTGCCATCGCACTCGGTGCGACCCTACTGTTGGTTACGGGCATTGCCAGCTGGCGCATCATGCTCTCCGTCATCCTTGGTGGAGGACTCATGGGCTTGTTATTCAACGCTATCGGTGCCAACGAATACATGCAACTTCCCTTTTATTACCACTACCTGATGGGCGGTTTCGCATTCGGCGCGGTCTTCATGGCCACCGACCCCGTCACGGCGGCGCAGACCAACATCGGGAAATGGATCTACGGCTTCCTCATCGGCGCGTTTGCCGTCATGCTGCGTGTCATCAACCCTGCCTATCCCGAGGGCATGATGCTCGCCATCCTCTTGATGAACTGCTTCGCGCCGCTCATCGACCATTGCGTCATCGCCCGGAATATCAGAATGCGCCAAAAACGCGCTTTAGTCACCTCAAAAGCCTCCGCAAAATGAAGAAAGACATCAACAGCAACGGTTATATCTTCTTGTATGCCACCATCTTGATTGTGGTCGTGGCCGTTTTGCTCACCGCAGCAGCCATCTGGCTGAAGCCGTTCCAAGACACGAACAAGCAGAACGAAAAACGCATCAACATCCTTCGTGCGGCAGGCATCGCCAACGTGAACGCCGACAACGCAGCGGAACTCTACAAGCTGCATTGCACCGACGAATTCCTCTTGGACGAAAACGGTCGCCCCGACAACAACGGCATCCTGCCCCTGTTCGTCATCGACCGCGAAATCAGCGTCATCCCCATGAAAGGCAAAGGCTTGTGGGGCCCCATTTCGGGCTTCATCGCCATCGACACGAAGGGCAATATCGTTGGCGCCAACTTCGACCACGAGTCGGAAACGCCAGGTCTGGGCGGCGAAATCACTACAGAAAAATTCCAAGGCCAGTTCAAAGGGAAAAACATCCGCAAAAACGGACAAATCACCCCAATCGAGTTCGACGCCATCACGGGAGCGACAAAAACATCAAACGGTGTTAAAGAAATGATTGACAATACTTTGGAGAAATATAAACCATTTTTTGAACAACTGCACCCAAGCGATGCGATGAAATAATTTTATATGATATAAATTTGTATGATATAGTTTTGTATGATATTATGCCCAACTTCAAGAAACTCGTCATAGAACCCCTCAGAAAGACCAACCCCGTCACGGTGCTGGTGCTCGGCATTTGCTCGTGCCTCGCCGTGACCGCCCAACTCAAGCCCGCCTTGGTGATGGGTGCCTCCGTGACCGTGGTGACGGCCTTGTCGAACTTCATCATCTCGTTGCTGCGCAAGGGCATCCCTTCGCGCATACGCATCATCGTGCAACTCGTCGTGGTGGCCGCTTTGGTCATCCTCATCGACCAGTTTTTGAAAGCCTTTGCCTACGATGTCAGCAAGCAACTCTCTGTTTACGTGGGTCTTATCATCACCAATTGCATTATCATGGGGCGTTTGGAAGCCTTCGCTTTGTCGCACGGGCCTTGGGAATCGTTTTTGGACGGCTTGGGCAACGGACTGGGCTACAGCTTGATTCTTGTCGTCGTGGCGTTCTTCCGCGAGTTATTAGGATCGGGAACGCTTTTAGGTTATCAAGTCATACCGCAATCGTTTTACGAAGCTGGCTACATGAACAACGGCCTGATGATATTGCCGCCCATGGCCTTAATCATCGTAGGAGTTATTATTTGGATCCAGCGCACCCGTCACCCCGAAATGCAAGAAAACCAAAACTAATCGGCCATGGAATTGTTCAAGCTTCTGATAAAATCCGTCTTTGTCGACAACATGATCTTCGCATACTTTCTCGGCATGTGTTCTTACCTTGCCGTGTCGAAGACAGTGAAAACGAGCGCGGGACTCGGTTTGGCCGTGACTTTCGTGTTGGTCGTCACCGTACCCGTCAACTACCTCATCAACAAATACTTGCTCTCGCCTGGCGCGTTGGCTTGGATAAGCCCCAAATTGGCTTCTGTCGATTTGAGCTTCCTCTCTTATATCCTTTTCATCGCCATCATTGCGGCCATCGTGCAGATTTTGGAGATGGTCATCGAGACTTTCACGCCGGCTTTACATTCCGCCTTGGGCATCTTCCTCCCGCTGATTGCCGTGAACTGCGCTATTTTAGGTTGCTCGCTTTTCATGCAGGAACGCGGCTTCGGCAATGTAGGCGAAGCGGCTGTGTTCGGCTTAGGCTCTGGCTTGGGATGGCTTTTGGCCATCACCACCATCGCCGCCATCCGCGAAAAACTACGTTATTCCAAGATCCCCCAAGGCCTTCAAGGCGTTGGTATCTCGTTTATTATCACTGGGTTAATGGGTATTGCCTTTATGGCGTTTATGGGAATAAAACTCTAAATACACGAGGTTACAGATAAGGGTCTTTCTTGTCCTCTTCCGTAAACCCGTCGATATTTTCGTTGTTTTTGTGATGTCTGAATATGTATAGATATAACAAAAAGACAAAAACTTCACCGATGAGTATTCCCAATATTGGCACTAACATATCTTTCCATGTCCGTAATCCGCAGGCGGCGATAAGCACTAAAATAGCTATGATGCCAAGGGGAATGAGCATTAATTTCTTGAGGTATTTTTTCGTTTCCATAGTTTGCATTTGTTTATTGTTATGCCGCAAAAATAGGAAAAACAAGGTATCTGACGAAAAAAAAATATTTTTGCAGCGAAAAACTATGCTATTCCAAGATTCCCAAAGGCCTACAAGGCGTGGGCATCTCGTTCATTATCACAGGATTGATGGGTATCGCTTTTATGGCGTTTATGGGGATAAAACTATAAAACAGCGTTTTACCATCCTGCCCTCAGCGAAACATTCGGCAAAATCCCAAACATCGAATAGGCGTAAGCCCGCATCTCGCCTGATTCTATATCAGTCTCAAACTGATACCCCAACGGATTCAGGCGGTTGTAGGCATTGAAAACTCCGACGCTCGCGCTCCAGTTGAAACCGTTTCTGTATTTCGGCGAATGATAGGCGCACGAAAGGTCGAGACGGTGATAGGCTGGCGTTCGGCTGGCGTTGCGCTCGGTGTAAACCGGGACGGTCTGCCCCATGTATTCATAGAAGCCCACAGGCAAGGTGACGGGATGCCCACTCGAATACTGCCAAGCTGCACTCGCACTCCATCGCGGCGCGAACTGGTAGCAGCCATTGATGCGGAAGTCGTGCGGGATGTCTGACAAAGCCGAATAGGGATTGCCGTCGTTGATGCCGTCGATGGTATAAATCACACGCGAATAGGTGTAACTCATCGCTCCTGTGAACTTTCCTACATTCTTCGAGAGGTTCAACTCCACGCCGTAGGCCTTCGAATTGCCGCTTCTCACCTGGTTGATGACATTCGGGTTGCTGATGAGCTGCACATGGTCGATGAAGTCGATTTGGTTTTGGCCTTTCTTGTAATAGAGTTCGGCCGAAGCGGAATACTGACCTCCGAAATCAAGGAAACAGCCACCCGACACCACATCGGCGATGACGGGTTTCAGTCCGTTGACGGCTGGGAACCAAGTCTCCAACGATTGATAGTCCAAGGCGGTGTTTTGCAGGACTTGGATGTATTGCACATTCCTCGCGTAGCCAGCTTTCAGTGAAGCGTTCTCGCTCAGGATGATATTCATGCTCACACGAGGCTCGGGATAAACCATCAGTTTCTCGTCGCTGTTCAAGGGCTGGAAAGCCGACAGATGGACACCATAGTTGAAGCCCAACCAGCGTATGGGTTTCCAGTCGTTCAACACATAGATGGAATACTCCATCGCCTGATAATGCGGCAGACTCATGCCGATGCTGTCGGACTCTCCTGGCATGAAAGCGTGACGGATGGCTCCTGCGCCAATGCGGAGTTCGCAATCAGGAGCGATGTAATAACTCAAGGCGGCCTTCAGGTTGAGGTCGGAAATGCCTGTGCGCCAGTTGAATTTGCGTCTTTTGAATTTGTAGTCGAGGTCGTTGCTGTAATCGCTGACGATGAAGGCTGTATTGAGGAACCATCGGCTGCCGAAGTTGTGCGTCCAGCGCAAGGTGCCGGAGGTGTTGCCCCAAGTGTTGTAGAGCCCGTTGGAATGGTCGATGCCGCCCATGGACTCAATGACATCGTGGCCTCGATAGAACGAGAGATAAATGCGGTCGTTCTGCCCGATTTTGGTATTGATTTTCGCGTTCAGGTCATAGAATCTCGGCACAAGCGGCATATCCTCATTGGGGCTAACGAAAAAGTCGATGAAACTCCTTCGCGCTGAAATCAGGTAAGAAGCTTTCTCCTTGACGATGGGGCCGTTGGCAGTCAAAGTGGCGGCAAAAGGACTCAACGCCACCGAGAAATCATGGTGGTTCATGTTGCCTTCCTTCATCTTGCAGTCGAGGACGGCAGAGACACGACCGCCGTATTGCGCGGGCATGTTGCTCTTGTAGAGCGTCACCTGGTTCACCGCCTCGGGATTGAAGATGGAGATCATGCCGAAGAGGTGCGAGGGGTTGTAGATGGGAGCCTCGTCGATGAGGATGAGGTTCTGGTCGTTGGTGCCGCCACGCACGAGCAGTCCCGATGAGGCGTCGCCGATGGTCTTCACGCCCGACTGCATCTGCACCGCCTTGAGGATGTCGGCCTCGCCAAACACACTCGGCAGTTTCCGTATCGAGTTGATGGTCAGCATCTCTGCATGGAATTCGTTCTGCTTCTGCGGGCGCTCCACCGATGCTGCTTCAACGGTGACTTCGCCCAATCCCACGGAGTTTTCCTCCAACTTGATTTCCAAGGTTTGGTCCGCATTGAGTTGAATTTCTATTTCCTTGGTGTTATAGCCCAAATAGGCGCATTGCAACTTGTGTTTTCCAGCTGGCAAACGCAGCGAATAGAAGCCATAGCCATTGGCCGAGGTCCCAGTTTGTGAGGAGGCCTCATATAATGTGGCACCGATAAGCGTCTCGCCCGTGGCGGCATCGGTGATGTGGCCGCTTAAAGTATAGGTCTGTGCCTGAAGACAAACAAAAGAGGCAAAGAATAATATGGTGATGAGGATACGTTTCATGGCTTATTGGTTTTCGGGGGTGAGGGAGTTGTAGATATCGTGGTAAGTAAAGGGTTGGCGTCGCACATCGGAGGCAAAGAAATAGCCATAGCCGTTCTTGACATTGCCTCGCACGTTGCCCGAAATGGTGGCGAACAGGCCCAGACTCCAGTCGTCTTCGTTGAAGACATCCAACAGGAATGTGTAGAACTCGGGCGAGACCGAACAAGTGATGAAAGTCTCGTTGCGTCGAGGGCGTCTTCCGTGACATGATAGGAATACCAGAACAGCCTGGCGGTGAACAGTGCCGAGAGCGACATGTCGTTATGGATGAATGAGACACTTTCGATGCTGTCGATGGGGAAATCCTCAGACTGATAAAAGGTCAGGCCGCAAATCACAGGTTGTTCCCCAACGGTATAGATGTGCTTGTCGAACTGGAATTCATGCGCCATCATGCCCGATTGCATCTGATAACTCCTCACTTTTGTGTGGTCCTGGATGATTTGGAAGTAATCCGTGTTGCCCAAAGGCGTCAGATAGTCCTCGGCGGTGATGTCACCCGTAGGTGTTTCGACGACGAGTTTGTAGGTCTTGCCCGCCTCACCTTTGAAGGGTTGCTCCGAAACGAAAACCATACTACTACGGTCGGCTTCCTTTTCAATATAAGGTATCGTGTCGTTGCCGCAAAGCACGAAAACGCGGTTGATTTCCGGCAAAGCTTCTTGATTGTCACCCCATTGATGGACGGGTGAAATAGTCACGCGGTGCTGCCGCATCTCGGTAGTCACATTGCCGAAGACGGCGACGGTGCCGTTCAAGCCCTCGCCATTCGGCTGATCGAAACTGTTGATGTCGACTTCATCGATGCGGCTGCAAGCAACTGACAGCAAGACAATGGCCGACAAAAATAGGGTTCTAAACTTTCTCATTCTTTGATGTTTTGGTTTGAAAAGACAACACTATCATTATGTTTAAACAATCACTCTATTCCAGACTCTTCGTCTTTCTTTTTCGGTATGCGCGAACCGACGAGAAGAAACACCGCAACGACTGCGGCACCCACAGCCATGCTTTCCGTCATGGTCCAGAAACCGCTCCAATCGTGCTTCCCATAAACGAATACCAGCAGATTGAATGCCACCGTTGCCACAAGGTAAAGGATGCAGCAAACAAGGATTCTCTTTTGTTCTTTCGAGAGTTTCATAAGGTTGTGAGATTTATTTTGCGGCAAAGGTAACAATAATTCCTTTCCGAATCAGAAATAAGCCTATTTTTGCACGACAATTCAAAAGCAATGAATATCTCCTCAACCATTATTCTAAGCATCGCCGTTTTCCTCGGCATCGTCCTGCTTTTGGTAGTCTTGCTGCTGTTTGTGCGCAACAAACTGATGCCCAAGGGGAAAGTGAAAATCACCATCAACGACGACAAGCAGTTGGAGGTGCAGCCCGGCAATTCCCTGCTGACCACTTTGGCCGATGAGCAGGTGTTTTTGCCTTCTGCCTGCGGCGGAAAAGGCAACTGCGGCCAGTGCAAATGCCGTGTGGTGGAAGGCGGCGGCTCGATTTTGCCTACCGAAACAGGGTTCTTCAGCCGAAAACAGGTGCAAGACCATTGGCGCCTGGGCTGTCAGGTGAAGGTGAAGGAGGACATGAAAATCGTTGTACCTCAATCAGTTTTGGATGTCAAGGAATACGAATGTACGGTGGTCAGCAACCGCAACGTGGCCACCTTCATCAAGGAATTCAAGGTGCAACTGCCTGCTGGCGAGCACATGGACTTCATCCCTGGCTCCTACGCCCAAATCCGCATCCCGAAGTTCAAGATCAACTATTCCGATTTCGACAAGGAACTGATTGGCGCTGAGTATCTTCCCGCTTGGGAGAAGTTCAAAATGTTCGACTTGCAATGCGTCAACACCGAGCCGACCATACGCGCCTACTCGATGGCCAACTATCCCGCCGAGGGCGACGTGTTTATGCTCACCGTGCGTATCGCCACGCCCCCCTTCAAGCCCGACCGTTCGGGGTTCATGAATGTCAATCCGGGCATCGCCTCGTCGTATATTTTCTCCTTGAAGCCTGGCGACAAAGTGCTGATGTCGGGGCCGTTTGGAGAGTTTCATGTCAAGGATCATTCGGCCAATAATGTACGGCTGCCTAATCCCCCTGCCCCCTTTGAAAGGGGGAATTGTGACAGCCATACAACATTGCCCGAAATGATATGGGTAGGCGGTGGTGCCGGTATGGCTCCTTTACGCGCACAAATCATGCATCTGACCCGCACGTTGAACGTCCGCGACCGCGAAATGCACTACTTCTACGGTGCTCGCGCCCTGAACGAGGTGTTCTACCTGCAAGACTTCCTCCAATTGGAAAAGGACTTCCCCAATTTCCATTTCCACCTGGCCTTGGACCATCCCGACCCCGCCGCCGATGCCGCTGGCGTGTCCTATACCGCTGGTTTTGTACACAATGTGATGTATGACACCTATCTGAAAGACCACAAAGCCCCCGAGGACATCGAATACTATATGTGCGGTCCCGGCCCGATGAGTGCCGCCGTGGTCAATATGCTTGATAATTTGGGCGTTGCAGCGGAGAACATCATGTATGATGATTTTGGAGGTGGCGCACCCAAGAAATAAGCAAAGCCATGAACCCCATAGCCCTCCGACTCCTCAACCAGCAGCTCATCTGCCCTCAGTTCGACAAGCCTGAGGAGGTAGTGAATTATATGGGCGCCATCCAAGCACAAGAATACCGCCTGATGCGCTGGGGCGTGACCATGCGGACCAAGAAGCCATCGGCCAAGGCGTTCAAACAGGCCTACGACAGCGGACAAATCATCCGCCTGCACCTCTTGCGCGGCACTTGGCAACTCGTTTCCGCCGAGGACTATTGGCCCTTGCTCGACCTCTGTTCGGCAAAGGCTCTGGCCGTCATCAAAGGCTGGATGCGGAGCAACAACATCAGCATCCCCGAGGAGGAAGTGACGGGAATCCGCGAAATCCTTGTGCGAACCGCTGCCGAAAAAGGCAGCGCAACGAAGGAAGATTTTGTGCAAGCCTTAGCCGAAAAAGACATCCACATGGACGAACATCGCTTGTCGTACCACCTGCGCTACGCCGAGCTGTCGGGAACGCTTTGCAGCGGCGACCTGTTGCCGATGAAAGCGACCTACGCCCTCGCTGCCGATAAGGTGAAAAACCGCAACAAAATGGACCGTGACACAACCTTGGCGATGCTCGCAAGGAAATATTTCCGAAGCCGCCAACCGGCCACGTTGGAGGATTTCGTGTGGTGGTCGGGGCTGAACATCAACGATTGCAGGCGAGGGATGGAATTGTTAAGTGATTACCTGCATGTGGAGACGTTGCGCACACCATCTCTACAACCGAAACGGGAATTCTATCTCACCGCCGATTGCCGCACCCGTGGTTTCCGCAAAGGCAGATACCTCCTGATTCCGCCTTATGACGAATACCTTATCGGCTACAAAAGCCGCGACATCGTCCTCTCGCCCGATTATAGCCACAAAGCACACAACAACAGTGGCATCTTCCAGCCTATCATCGCCCATGACGGCGTGATTTGCGGCAACTGGTCGCCTTTTGGCAAGGATTGTCAAGCGGCGTTCTTTACGGGTGAACATGAGACGGATTTGCGGGAGGAATGGACGCGATACAAGAAATTTCAAACGAAACAAACACATAAACCTATGGAAATGAAGTTCTGTCAGAGCTGCGGAATGCCGCTCACCGATGAAATCCTCGGCACGAATGTCGACGGAAGCAAAAATGAAGACTATTGCATATATTGCTACAAGAATGGCAAGTTTACCCAAGACTGCACGATGGACGAGATGATTGAGTTCTGCGCCCAGTTCGTTGACGAAGTGAACAAGAACATGCCCAAGCCCATGACCCGCGACGAGTACAAGGACATGATGCGGCAGTATTTCCCGATGCTGAAACGGTGGAAACAATGAAAAAGCCGATGATTGGCGTCACCCCGCTTTGGGATGCGGAGCACCAAAGCGTTTGGATGTTGCCCGACTATTTGGACGGCATCAAGGCTGCGGGAGGCCTTCCCGTCGTCTTGCCCCTTGAAATGTCGGAGGAAGACGCGAATCAGGTTGTGGAGACCTGCGACGGATTCCTGTTTACCGGCGGACAGGATGTCTCGCCAGAGCTTTATGGAATGAAGGATGCCACAGGAACCATCGTTGCCAGTCCAGAACGCGACAAGATGGAAACGCTCTTGCTGTCGAAAGCCCTGCAAGCGGACAAAGCTGTTCTCGGCATCTGTCGGGGGCTTCAGTTCATCAACGTGTTTTTGGGCGGTACGCTTTGGCAGGACCTTCCCTCGCAGCATCCTTCGGAAATCGCCCACCGGCAAGGCAAGCCTTACGGTGTTTCCTCGCATCAAGTCAAGTTGAGCGGCAACCTTAAGTCGTTGTTAGGCAAAGACATCCTTGAAGTGAACACGCTACATCACCAAGCCGTCAAAGACCTCGGCAAAGGCTTGACAGCGATGGCCATCGCTCCCGACGGCATCGTCGAAGCGGTGCAAATGCAGGACAAGCGTTTTGTCTGGGCCGTCCAATGGCATCCCGAATACCTTTTCAGGACGGACAAGGATAGTCTGGCTATTTTCTCATGCTTTGTGGAGCATTGCTAGTAGGCATTAGTTTATTTTGCAAGCATCTTCCCACGTAGATGTTTCAAGGCCGCTGGAAGCTCCTCTGGCTCCATCAACTGAAGCGTGGCGTTGACCTCTTCAAGCAGTTCGGGATAATGTACACTTTGGGCGTATGCCAGTTTGATGGCCAAGCTCTTCACGCCGATGGGTTCATCGGAAAGGATGGCGTTGAAGCAGAAATCGAGGAAATCGGTGCGGGTGTGGTCGGGGTCGAAGGAGGTCCGTTCCAAGAGGTTCATGATGAGGCGGCGTTTGGTAGTGCTTGCTGTGCGCATGGCCTCATCAATTAGGATGTCTTGACGCTCAGTCAGCCATGGGTCGGCGGTTTTGGGCAGATGGGTCAGCACCCAGGCGGCGTTGTCGGAAGTGCGTTTGTCGTGGTCGAAAAGCAACTGAAACAGTTCTTCCTTGAAGTCGGTTTTGGCCAATGCCTTGGCATCGTAGCCGCTGATTCTGCCTGATAATATCGCTTTCAGTTCTGACATAATGGTTTATTTCACAACAAATTTCGCCGTTTCACTCGTTCAAGTTTGATTTACACCGCAAAGCTACATCTTTTTTCATTTTCAATGGTGATTTGGATGCACATTGTCCACATTATTGTCCACATATGGGTCTCGTTTCGGAATGGATAATGCGCTAATTTTGCGACCGAATTGATATGGACAAAAAGGCATACCTACAATGAAACAAGAAATCAACCCGCAGGAGACGAATCGGGCACAAGCATTTGAGCTATGGATGAAGTCGTCCATGCCGATGGTGACGCTCACCAAGACCTTCGACGTGACGCGGCTTTATAAGGTGAGCAGACAAAAAGGGTTGAAATTCAATGCGATTTTGTGCTGGTGCATCGGCAAAGCAGCAAGCCAGACGGAGGAATTCTTCTTGCTTCCCGAGCATGAGAATCTGTATAAGTACGACCGACTTGCCATCAACGTGATTGTAAACAACAAGGTTGGTGGCATCAATTCGTGCGACATTCCTTATACTGATGATTTTGAGCAGTTTAGTACCGAATACTTGACTTTGACTCAATCGGCAAGTATGTCTTGTAAAAGCACTTTCGAGGCTGATGCCATGGTCATTGGAACTTCGGCAATGACGGCCACCGAGTTGGATGGCATCACCAACCAATACACAGACCAGTTTTGCAATCCTATGGTTATGTGGGGCAAATACCGCAAAGGTTGGTTCAAGGTCACCTTACCCATATCCTTCCAGTTCCATCATGTGCAGATGGATGGTGGACATGGAGCAAGATTTTTGGATGAATTACAAAAAAACATAAAGGTCTTTGAGTATGACAATAATATTGAATACAATTGAGGAAAAATCTGTTTTAGAACAAATTAGCAATCTTATTAAAGACGATGATAAGGAGATTGTCAATACTTCGGACATGAAAATCGCCCATTGTATGGGCTGCAACCAGTGCTGGCTTAAAACACCTGGCATTTGCGCTATCAAGGACGATTATGAGAGCATTCTCAAGAAACTGGTGAAGGCCAATAACCTCTGGCTTGTCTCCGACACACGGTTTGGCTTTCTGGATTACAAAGGCAAACGAATGATGGATCGTATTATGCCTATGCTGAACATGACCATAGGTTTCCGCGACGGCTGGATGCGCCATGAGTTGCGCTACCACGCGCTCAACATCGGACTTTTGTATAAAGGTGCCGCTGACCAAGCGTTGTTGGAAGATTGGTGCAAACGTACCGCTGCCAACATTGGTGGACATTCGTTGGGTGCCATTCCCTTGGATACTACTTCCAGCATAGTTCAAAACTCCAAACACTCAACTCTAAACTCTAAACCAACTCATATCGTTATCATCAACGGCAGCCCAAGAGTGCAGAAATACAGTAATACCGACAAAATCATCCACACCTTCGCCAAAGGCTTGGAAGAGGCTGGCATCACTTGGGAACTTCACAACCTCTCCAGCCGCAAGGAATGGGCCGCTGCACGCGAAGCCTTTCTCAACAACGAACGCATTCTCATCGCGTTTCCGCTTTATGTGGAGTGTGTGCCTGGCTTGATGTTGGAATTCTTGGAAACACTGCCTAAGGAACGTAAGCAGCCTGCCGAACTTTCCTTTATGCTTCACGGAGGTATGGATGAAGGGAATGAGTTCCGGCTGTGTGAGTGTTTTCTGCAAGGGTTACCCGCACAACTTGGTTGCAGTTATGGAGGCACACTCATCCACGGCGGTAGCTTCCGTATCCGCACTGCTCCAGCCGATCAAGTAGAAAAGATGGTAACTCCTTACGCTGAAATGGGTCGCCTGTTTGGGCAAAAAGGCAATTTCCTCACACCCGAAGCCGCCAAATTTACAGGCATGGAACAATACCCTTGGCTGGTTCGCAAAATGGTGAGCCTGCTATTTTTGAAGAAAGTCAACGGGGAGTTTGAGCAGTTCGCCAAAGATTGGGGCTGCACTCGGCCGCTGAATGATCAACCGTATTGTGAATAAGTAGATGAGCATTCTTACAGGTTTAAAATCACATCGTTATGGAATTATCAAATTGGTTTAAGGGATTCGAGAAAGGCATAGCACGGCTTTCACCTGAGCAACGGTCAGTTCTCTTCGCGGAATGTGGAAAGAACTGTGTGAAAGGCGGCACGCTTTCGGTTTACCAAAAACTCTATGAGGACGCTAAAGGTGACATGGATGTTTTTTTTTGAGATGGCCAATGATTTGCCTGGAGTGAAAGGTGAGGTCGTCGAAAAAGGTCGTGTCTATCGGCTGGTCTTTTTGGAATGCACTTGTGAATTGTGCAAAAAGGGATATGTCACAATACCTTTGCTCTGTGAATGTTCGCGCCAAAGCGTGATGTATTCGATGCAAAGTTTGTGGAAAGGCAAAAACTTCACCGTAACGCTTTGTCACTCCATCTTGGGTGGGGGAGCGGATTGTGAAATGAGGATAGAAGTTACATCCCCAACTTGGCCTTAAGCCTTTGTCGCGCCTTGGTGACTGAGGCAGGCGAAATGCCCAAAAGAAGGGCTTGCTCGGTTACGGAAAACTGAAGTCGGGAAAGCATGATCAGACGGACATCGCCACGGGTGAGGTTGGGATGCTCCTCCCGAAGAGATTCTGGAGTGAGCGAGAAACTGTTTCGGAACACACGTTCCATTTCAACCCATTCGTTGTCTTGCACATATCGAGGATTGGAACGTAGTTCTTGTAACAAGTGGTTTTGGCTCGCAAGGGAATGTAGCAGAAGATAGGAATCGACATCGCCCTCTGGCCCTGCGCCCTCACGAGGCACGAAAGATTCGCGCTCATCGGCACCGGCTCGAATGACCATCAGGAAGGCTCGGACATTCTTGCCCAAAACCGCCGCGACCTGCTGCAGATGAAGCGCAGAGCCTCCTTCCACGCAGGTGTGCGCCAATCCCAAAGCCACAATAACCATTTGATAATAAATCATTTCCGCATCCTTTTCTTCCAAAGAAAACGATTGGTTGATAGCATCGAGGCATTCCTGCTTAAAGCCTATGTTGGTGTCGATATACTCCTCGAAAGAGGTTGCTGAAGCGGTGTCGGCCATCACCATTTTATAGAGTTGCGGTTCGTCCATCGCAAACCATAAAAAGGCCATGCCAAAACCCTTGAAAGGCGGATTTAAGGAAAAGCCTGCGCCAACACGCTCCTTGAACAAACGGCAGGCTTCGGCCCTGACGGCTTCGATGACGCCGTTCATGGAGCCGAAAGCCGAGAATATGGGATTGATGCCACAACCCAACACCGAAGACAAACTTCGGGCAGTAAGTGCGGTAGTGCCACCATTTCTCACGATGTCAATAGCAGCAGCAAGTATTTTTTCTTTCGCTACGCTTGTCGGTCTTGCCATAATAAAACAACTGTTCCGTTATGATTCGCTGCAAAAGTAGGGAAATCCCATGCAATTCCGATGTGTTATAGTAACAAAAATGTCGCAAAGTCCGTAAAAATGTCCATGTGTAGTTTTCATTTCGGAACGGATAAACTTGTAATTTTGCAGTTGTTTAGATTTAAACTGTATAGCCATGGAACAAAAATTCTGTCAGAGTTGCGGAATGCCGCTCACCGATGAAATCCTCGGCACCAATGCCGATGGCAGC